>Ga0208206_1000423_pt1 | contig 10148 bp, 9 predicted proteins | sample DeeseametaMP1483_FD_184187 | JGI IMG/M metagenome (GOLD analysis project Ga0208206, IMG submission 184187) | Marine microbial communities from the Deep Pacific Ocean - MP1483 (SPAdes) | ecosystem: Environmental > Aquatic > Marine > Oceanic | place: South of Fiji, South Pacific Ocean | collected... | reverse complement strand
ATACCATAATCCTCCATGGATTTTTGATCTAATTCAGAAGCTTGTACAGCAGTGATAATTCTCATGATTATTTAACGATTATAGCTGTTGCAATAGCTGTATCCTGTGTGTGAGATATTGAAACTTTACACGATAAACCCGTATATGGTTTTCCATGCAATTGGACGATTGGCTCACCGTCTTGTCCAGAAATAATTTCCATATCTACCCATGAAATCGAAGATTTTATACCAGAGGTCATTAGCGCTTTTTTTACTGCTTCTTTAGCAGCAAATCTTCCGGCGTAATGAATAACGGGATCAGCTTTCCCCTTACAATACAGTTGTTCTTTGTTAGTATATGTACGCTGAATAAAACGATTTGGATGGTCAGCGATTACTTCCCTGATTCGGGAGATGTCTACAATATCAGTCCCAATAAAGATTTTAGGCGGCATTCAACTTGGAGACAATATCGACAATTTGATGAATATCATCTACGTCCCAGTCAGCTCCAGATTCAATGGTTCCAAATGTATCGCCATAGCGAGCAAAAATTGTTTTTATTCCAAGCTGCTTTGCTCCTTCTACATCTCTTTCAGGCCAATCCCCAATCATTAACGTATTTTCGGCAGAACTATTTAATTTATCTAAAGCCATTTTGAAAGGAATGGGTGATGGTTTGCGAGCACCTGTATCATCAAATGTAAGTACAACATCAAAAATATGATGTAAGTTCAAATAATATAACCTCATCCACGCTTCTCTGCCGGGAGCATCTGAAACGATTGCTAATTTTATATTCATTTTCATCAGTTGGCTTAATGTATTATTTACATTTGGATATACTTGGAGATTCGCTTCTCTAGCCCGTCTATATGAAACTATGCCTGCAGCTAGAAGTTTATTATCTACATGACCTATTTTTTCTGTAAGATATAAATCAAATATTTGCTGATTTTCCCAGCCTTTTTCATTATACATTTCAATTATACGATCATAGGCTTCGTCTGAATCAATATCCAAGCCTGCTTCTTGCATTCCAGTAATTGCTGCCTTTACAGCAAACTCCTTCATTTTCATAAAGTCTAAAAGGGTGTTATCAAGATCAAATATGACTGCCTTAATCATCGGGGAAACTTACATGAAATGTAAGTTTAATATTTACTTTTGATATTTAGCAGGGTTACGAACTTTGTCAAGTTCATATTCAGCACTCTTGCGCCAAGATCGGTCATTGCGAGCTTTTTCCAGAGCATTTTCTGCTGCCCGTTTACTCCCACGGCCTTTGCACCATTCAGCCACACCTAATTCCAGCCAGCCTCCGCCGAAATTCGATTTCTTATCAGTACATTCACGTGCTGCACGTTTGGCATTTTCACAATCACCTTGAGCATTATACGCAATAGCTAAACGATACCAACCCATATATTTTTTCTTGTCAAGTGATGTAGCCATTTCAAGATTAGGAATGGCAAGATCGAATTGTTCTTGTTCGGAAAATAGTATTCCCAAACTTAAATATCCTTTGGCATAGTTTGGATTTACCTGGATTGCAGTATTCAATATAGACTCTGCTTTGTCGTAATCTTTTTTATTAATATAAATATTACCCATGGCTCCATATGCTTTATCGTAACCAGGATGAATATCAACGGCCGATTCAAGTGATAATAAAGCACCGTCATTATCGCCAATCGCTTTTTGAGATAAGGACATGGCATAAAAACCTTTATAAAAATCAGGTGCTATATCTAACGCTTTTAGATAGTGCACAATTGCAGCTGATTTATCACCCATCTTTGATTTAATAACACCAATTTGATAATGAGCCTGATAAAAAGTTTCATCTATAACTAAAACTTCATCATAAGCTCCTAATGCACCTTCAAGATCACGACGACGATATGAATCATTACCTTCGTTGAATTTCTTTTTAGCAACGTTTGCAATTGCAGTTCTTGCATTTTCATGTAATTGATTTAATTCAAGCGCATTTTTAAAATTTTCAACCGCATTTTTAAAATCTTTTTCTCTAAATTTCACCAAACCCATGCTGTACGCAGCTTCTGCAAAATATGGAAATTTCTCTAAAACAACACGATATGATTCAAATGCTGCGGACAAATCACCTGATTGCATATTTCGCTGACCATCAGCCATTAATGTATTAATTTCATTTAAGCGTTCAAATTCTTCACGGAATTCCTGATTTTCAGGATCTGCATCAATTGCTTTACGAATGAATTCTTGGGTTTTTTGCATGTCACCATTGCGTAAATGGACTTTTGATAATGCAATCATCGCCGGAGCAAATGTTGGGTCTGCTTGCAGTGCTTCTTCTAATGAAGTTTGAGCTCCTACAAGGTCGCCATTGTTCATCATCTCTAAACCATTTTGTAACAAAATATCAGGTGTTTGAGCTGAAATGAATGAGAATAGTATGAATTGTATTAGATATTTTTGCATAGTTCCTTCTATTTGTTTATGTGCCGAAGGCCGGACTCGAACCGGCACAAGGTTTCCCCCACTGCCCCCTCAAGACAGCGTGTCTACCAGTTCCACCACTTCGGCTAGTTTTATTCAAGATCATCAATTTTCAGCGAGGCAGGCAAAGATAAGTCGAGGACTCGTTCTTCGGCATCTCTTTTTAAAATAGATTCTGTTTGTACATCTGTAGGTGAGCTAAATATTCCTATAAATAATGCTAAAAACATATAAGCAGTAGCAAACCATAAAGTCATTTTACTCAAAATAGTTGCCGCACCACGACCGCCAAAAATAGCATTAGATGCACCACCACCGATTGTTCCAGATAATCCTCCGCCCTGACTGGCTTGCATTAAAATAACGCTCACCAATAGAATACATATTATTGTATGAATAGTAATTAAAAATCCGATCATTCTGATTCCTTTATATAATTTTCTGTCTGTTGAATAATGGATATAAACTCATCAGCATTCAAGCTTGCGCCACCAATTAAATATCCATTCACATCTTTTATTTTAAGTAATTCACTCACATTCTTACTATTGACTGAACCCCCATATAAAATGGGAATATTGTCAGCATTACCCATTTTTATTCCAGCGATAGAAATTCGTACAGAAACATGAGCTTCCGCAATCTGATCAGGCGTTGCTCGTTCTCCTGTTCCAATAGCCCATACAGGTTCATATGCAAATATCATTTTATTGATTTCCTCCCCAGATACACTTTCTAAACCAATTTTCAATTGATTCTCCAAAACCGCCAATGTTTCATTATTTTTTCTTTGTTCAATTGTTTCACCTATGCACAATATGGGTATTAATCCACTTGATAGTGCTTTTAAAACACGTTTGTTCACCATTTTATCTGTTTCGCCAAAAAGATGTCGACGTTCTGAATGTCCAACAATAACATGTGTAACACTACACGAAAGTAACATCTCTGCAGATATTTCTCCTGTATAAGCACCGCTTTCTTCCCAAAACAAATTTTGTGCGCCCAGGGCATAAGGAGTCTCTTCAAGTAGACTCTTCATTGTAAAGAGTGCCGAAAATGGCGGGCAGAATATAACTTTTGATTCGGGGATTTCCAAAAGCAAATTCGTGAAATAATCCATGTACTCGCTACATTCTTTCAGCGTCTTATTCATCTTCCAATTTGCTGCTATATAAAATTTATTTTTCATATTTAACCTAATGCTGTAAAAGCCGGCAATGATTCACCACATAATAACTCAAGAGAAGCACCTCCTCCTGTAGAAACATGTGATACATTTCGTTGATAACCGTATGAACGTATAGCTGCTGCTGTATCTCCTCCACCAACAATAGTTATTTGACCTGCATCTGCTTCTGTTAATTCAACTAATTTTTCAGCAATCGAACTCGTTCCTTTAGAAAAACAATCTTTTTCATAAACACCCATAGGCCCATTCCATAAAATTGTATTCGATGAAGAAATAATTTTTCGAAATCGTTCAATCGATCTTGGTCCAATATCTAATCCCATCATTGTCTTTGGAATTTTTCTGCGGGAATAAATCTTTATCGATTCACTTTCAATATTTTTTGCACATATAAAATCTGATGGGAAAACCAATTTCGCTTTCTGGTTTTTAGCTTCTTTTATTATCTGCGATGCAATTGCTACCCCATTTTCATCAATTAAAGATTTTCCAACTTCCTCTCCTTTAGCTTTAAGAAACGTAAACACCATCCCGCCACTAATTATGATAGTATCAGCTTTATTCAAAAATCGCTGGATTAAAGATATTTTCGTCCCAATTTTGGCTCCTCCTAAAATGAGAGTTACCGGACGATGTGGGCGATCAAATGATTCCTTCAAATACTTTAATTCTTTTTCCATTAAAAACCCGATGCCTTTTTGCTTGAAATGATCCACAATACCTACATTTGATGCATGGACACGGTGCGCTGTACCAAAAGCGTCATTTATATATATTTCTCCATGCTTGGCCAACAACATTGAAAAATATGGATCATTCTGGGTTTCTTCATTATGAAATCGAAGATTTTCTAATAAATGAACCTCGCCGGCACTGATTCCCAAAGACGTATCTCTCGCATCTTCACTAATACAATCATCAGAAAATTTTATGGGCATTTCTAACATATCAGACAGCGTTTCACCAATCGGCATTAAACTTAAGTCAGCATCAACTTTTCCATTGGGCCTACCCAAATGTGACATTAATACTACTCCTGCACCTTGTTCTAAACAATGTTGAATCGTGGGTAATGTAGACTGTATCCGAAAATCATCCACAACTCGTCCATTATTAATTGGAACATTAAAATCCACTCGCATTAAAATACGTTTATTTTTTAAATAAAATGTATGTAGAGGTTTAATCATAATTAATGAGTATCCATTGGAGTCGAAACCGTTAATGCACTTACTTGAGCAGCGCCAGCTTTTTTTAAAGAAAGTGCGCAGGCGGACATTGTTGATCCTGTAGTCAACACGTCATCGAATATTACAATCGACATATTCTCTACATTCCTCTTAACAGAAAAGGCATTATCCATGTTCGTTTTTCGTTCTTCTTTATTTAATGTTGTTTGTGATACAGTAAAACGATTACGCTTTATAATCTGTTTTTTAAAAGGGATATGCCATATTTCTGCTGCACCTTTACCAATCCACTCTGCTTGATTATAACCACGATCACGTAATTTTACACGATGAAGTGGTACAGCGGTCAATAGATCAACATGTCCAAAAGTTTCGGGAGATATTAATTGACCTAAATGCCGACCCAATTCTAACCCTAATTTAGCTCTATCATTATATTTCAAGGAATGAATAAGATCATCTAATCCTTGAGTAAAATACCAACCGGAATGAGCGGCGTCTAATCCATCAGAAACCAATAATTTATTTATTCTGTTCGATTTTATTATAGGCATGAAATTTTCTTTACACTTTGAACAAAATGCATTCCTATTAGTATTAATAAATTGATTACATATTAAGCACATGTTTGGATAAATAAGGTCCAGACAAATATAAAATAAACTCTTCAATAAATTCACGTCAGCTAAAATTACATTATATTATTATCATTTTCTATGCTATGTAAACAATTTTCAGGTTAATTTTTAACATCATGGAAGTTAGAAAGGGAACACCTGCCGATAAGCACACGCTCCAGGACTTAATCCTACACAGGGTGCATGAGATCTTACTGATCGCTAGTGCGTACGATGCCTTCGTTATGGAGGAGGATGGTGGCTTGACGGAACAAGTTCTCCATGAATATATGGGTATGAGTTTTGGAAATGCACCTCGTATATGGAGAGCGGAAACTGCTGCAGAAGCAATGCAGATGCTAAAGGAAACGCAGTTTGATCTTGTATTGGTCATGATGCGCATTTCGGACACGGATCCTAAATCTATCGCTACTCAAATCAAAAATTTCAACAATTCAATTCCCATTATTTTATTGGCATTTGATGAATCTGAATTAAAACAACTCCCAGATAATTTACTTGGTACGTCTATTGATCAAGTTTTTATTTGGTCAGGGAATGCTAATGTCTTTATCGCAATTGTAAAGCAACTTGAAGATAAACTCAATATTGAACGAGACGTACAAATAGGAGATGTACGTTGCATTATTTTAATAGAAGATCGCCCTAGATTTTATTCCACTATCCTGCCGTTGATTTATAAAGAAATAACGCGCAACATAAAACGATTAATGGATAAAAGTTTAAATGATGCTGAACGATTACTGCATATGCGTGCAAGACCTAAAATTCTTTTAGCTACAACCTATGAAGAAGCTCAAGAATATTTTAATAAATATCAAAGAAATACACTTGGGATAATTTCTGATATTCGTTTTCCCAAAAATGGAATTCATGATCATGAAGCAGGTCAATCGTTCGTCCGCTGGGCAAGATCTAAAGACCCTTCCATTCCAATCCTTTTACAATCTACTCATAAAATCAATGCTCAATTAGCAAAAGAGCTCAATGTTAATTTTGTTCATAAAAAATCCAAAACACTCTTGCAAGAATTACGTGATTTTATCATTTCAAATTTTGGTTTTGGAGATTTCATATTTCAAACTCCTGATGGAAAAGTTATTGATCATGTAACAGATTTAAAGGGATTAAAAAATGCCATTGAAAGCATTCCTTATGAATCACTAGAATTCCATGCTGGAAACCATCATTTTTCTAATTGGTTAGCTGCAAGAGGTGAATTCATCCTAGCATCTAAAATCAGACCTTTGAATTTCAGGGATTCAACTGATTCATTAAAACATCGCAAATTATTAATTGAATTAATTGACGAATCGATTATCTTAAAAAAAGAATTGCACGTCGTAGAGTTCGACCCTGCAAATTTTGATCCCAATAAGAATTTTATGCGTATTTGTCCCGGTTCTTTGGGTGGTAAAGCACGAGGAATTGCTTTTTCTAATTCATTATTAAGTGAAAGCAATCTTGAAAATGAATTTCCTAATGTAACAATTCGTGTCCCTAAATCGTATGTGATTGCAACTGCAGAATACGATACATTCATGCGTGATAATAATATTTGGAAAAAAGCAGTCAAGGCCAAAACGAATAAAAAGATCGACACATTATTTCAAAAAGCAAAACTTTCGCAATCTATTCTAAATGCATTACAAGCTATCATTTCAGAAATTAAACACCCTATTGCTGTACGATCGTCCAGTCTATTGGAAGATTCCCAGTATCAACCACTTTCGGGAGCATACGCAACGTATATGCTTCCCAATAGTGATTCCAATTCGAGCGTTCGACTCAAAGAATTATGTTCTGCGGTTAAGCGTGTATACGCATCAATGTTTCATAAGGAAGCTATTGCTCTAATCGATTCTTCTGTACATTCATTAGAACAAGAAAAAATGGCAGTTATCATTATGGAATTAATTGGCCAATCTATAAATAATCGCTTCTACCCAACCTTTAGCGGCACAACCCAGAGTTTTAATTATTATCCAGTGTCTTATATGAAGCGCGAAGAAGGAGTTGCATATGTTGCAATGGGACTTGGGAGAACTGTAGCAGAAGGTGAAAAGTCACTTCGCTTCTCACCAAAATATCCGGCGATTCTTCCTCAATATTTTTCAATAAAATCAACATTGGCAAATTCACAAAATTCATTCTATGCATTGAATTTGACTAAAAATGTAAAAACTCTCTTGAATGGTGAAATGGAAAACCTCGATTTGTATGATCTTCAAGTAGCCGAAAATGATTCAGTACTTTCCTGGGTTGGAAGTGTTGTTTCCTACGAAGATAATGTTCTACGGAATTCTCTTAAACACAAAGGTACACGAGTCATTACGTTTGCTCCTGTTTTAAAATTCGGACTATTTCCTCTAGCTGAAATCTTGAATAGTCTCCTGGAGATAGGAAAACGTGCTTTAGGATGTGAAGTCGAAATCGAATTTGCCGTAAACCTTTTCAAGGATAAAAATCAAAAGCCAGAATTTTGTATTTTGCAAATTAAACCAATGGTATTGGGTGTTTCTGAAGATTTAACCCACCATATAGAATTAACCAAAGAAAATGTATTCTGTCATAGCTCATTGACTCTTGGAAATGGTCAGTTTAATAATATAAGAGATATTATTTTTGTTGATCCAAATAAATTTAAATCTTCCCAAAGTAAAGAAATTGCCAAAGAGATTGAAACACTCACAGCTCAAATCAACTCAAAAACCCCCTACATACTTGTAGGTCCTGGGAGATGGGGAACAGCAGACCCTTGGTTGGGTATTCCGGTGAAATGGCAGCAAATAAGCGGTGCAAAAATTATCGTTGAAGTAGGACTACCTGAATTCCCAGTAGATCCATCATTTGGAAGTCATTTCTTCCAAAATGTAACATCTATGCGATTAGGATACTTTACAGTAAATCATAAAACGAAAGAAGATTTTATGGATACTGACTGGCTTAAAGATCAACAGATAATTCAAGAATTAAAATTCACTCAATGGATACATACTGAAGAACCTTTATCTGTCATTATTAATGGGCATTCAGGAGAAGGACATATATTAAAACCAATACCTAAATTACCCGAATCCATGGATGAACATGAAACAACTGGTATATAATAAAAAAGGGTCAATCGCCCCTTTTTTTATTGGAATGACTTAATTTTAATTACACAACACCTTGATCTAACATCGCATCAGCAATTTTAATAAATCCAGCAATATTTGCACCTTTTACGTAATTTGTGTAATTGCCATCTTTGCCATGTTCAACGCAGGAAGTATGTATATTTTTCATAATGACGTGGAGTTTATTATCCACTTCTTCTCTGCTCCAATTTAGTCGCATGCTATTTTGGCTCATTTCCAGTCCAGAGGTAGCTACTCCACCCGCATTAGCTGCTTTACCCGGACCAAAAAGAATTTTGTTCTCAATAAAAACATCAACTGCTTCCGGTTCTGTAGGCATATTTGCACCTTCTGAAACACATATACAGCCATTTTTTACAAGTTCTTTTGCTTCATCGCAACTAATCTCATTTTGAGTTGCTGATGGTAGTGCTACATCGCATGGTATTGACCATGGTCGCTTATCTTCTAAATATGTACAATTGTATTCTTTTGCATATTCACTAATGCGACCACGCTTAATATTTTTTAATTCCATAACAAAAGCAAGTTTTTCTGCATCAATTCCATCGGGATCATGAATACTTCCGCTTGAGTCAGAAAGAGTGACAACCTTTCCACCTAATTCATTGACCTTTTCAACTGAATATTGGGCTACGTTTCCTGATCCGGAAACAGCGACTGTTTTACCGTCAAAAGAATCACCAAAAGCCATAAGCATTTCCTGCGCAAAATACACATTACCATACCCCGTTGCTTCAGGGCGTATCAAACTGCCCCCCCAATTAAGACCTTTGCCAGTAAGAACACCGGTAAATTCATTTCGAATACGTTTATATTGACCAAACATATAACCAATTTCTCTACCACCTACACCAATATCACCAGCTGGTATATCTGTTTCAGGTCCAATATGTCGACAAAGTTCAGTCATAAATGATTGACAAAAGCTCATAACTTCATTATCAGATTTTCCTTTGGGGTCAAAATCGGAACCACCTTTTCCACCCCCCATGGGTAGAGTGGTCAGACTGTTTTTGAATACTTGTTCAAAACCCAAAAATTTCAGAATACTTAAATTGACTGATGGATGAAAACGCAGCCCACCTTTATAGGGACCAATAGCCGAATTAAATTCAACCCTAAAACCACGGTTAACTTCAACCTCCCCTCTGTCATTTCTCCAAGGAACACGAAAAATAATTACCCGTTCAGGTTCTATTATACGATCTAAAATTCTTGCGTGTATATAATGAGGGTTTTCCGAAATGAAATCCCAAATACTGCTTGTGACTTCTTCGACAGCTTGATGAAATTCATTTTCACCAGGGCTTCGAGTCACGACTGTGTTCATGAAATCTCTTACTGATGTATACATAAATACTCCATTTAATTGTCAAAATTTTAGCGGAAATTACGGAGCTAAACATATTGAACAATCAATATTTTACTGACTTTTGCCTTTGGTTTTCCTAACGTGTGAATCTAATTTTGCGGGTTCATTTATTAGTAAAATTATTATAATGGCGGCGTAGCTCAGTTGG
>Ga0208206_1000419_pt1 | contig 10216 bp, 7 predicted proteins | sample DeeseametaMP1483_FD_184187 | JGI IMG/M metagenome (GOLD analysis project Ga0208206, IMG submission 184187) | Marine microbial communities from the Deep Pacific Ocean - MP1483 (SPAdes) | ecosystem: Environmental > Aquatic > Marine > Oceanic | place: South of Fiji, South Pacific Ocean | collected... | reverse complement strand
CAAGAAAGTACTGGTACATACAGCCTAGAATATCTTAATCCCATCGTAAAGGCGGTGGGTGGTACAGCAGGCTCAATAATATGTGAATTTTCCAGCGCAAAACCATTACGAATTGAATTCAAGGTTACAAATATTGGAAGAATACACTTCTATCTGGCACCTCGTGTTGAAAGTTAACGAATTTATTGATTAACTAAAGCAGGTATACTACTTTGAAACTGGTGCTAAAATTTGGTGGGACATCACTTTCATCCTCTAAAGATATCAATAGTGTTGCAAAAACTGTTGCTTCGTTTTCCAAAAAGAATGAGATTGTAGTAGTTTGCTCAGCAGTTGACGGTGTAACTGACGATCTGATTCTGATTTCGAGATTGATTGAGCATAGAAAGAAAAATGATGTTGCTAAAACATTAAACAAAGTAATCAAAAAACACAAAAGCCTTGCTGATCAAACTATTAAAAATTTAGCAATTTTGAAAAAATTAAAAAATAACAATACTGTTAGTCAATTAAGTACAGAGAAATCGGTTAATAAGAAATCAAATGTTGCAAAAGAGATTGATAACAGACAATTACAAGGATCAAAAAAAATATCTGTTTCAAAAAAAGTTCATAATTGGGTGGGGCTACAAATTGTAAAATCATTTCTTGGTATTCCGCCTATACCAGTTAAATAATTTTTCATGCATAATAAAAAAGGAAAAATTAATAAACCAGATAGTCATATCCCTTGGAGGAATAAAGGCTTTTACTTTGAAGATTACGAAACTTCAAAATATGAATATAAAAATCAATCAAAATTTTCCGAAGTTAAATTATCTTTAAATAGAGTATCTTTTATTTTTTTTATTTTTTTAGTTGTTGCATTTGTATTTGGATCTAAAATTATTTATTTAGCATCAATTAAAAAAGGAAACTATTTTACAAATAAATCGCTGCCTTCAGTTTTTTTAAGAAGACAAGATATTCTCGATAGAAATAATAATCTACTTGCAAGAAATGTAAAATTGTATTCAGCAGCAATTAGGCCTCAATTAATTAAAAATAAAAGAAAACTATTAATTAATTTAAGGTTAATTTTTCCAAACATGAATATGGATAGAATAAAAAAAAAAATAAAAGTAGGAAAATACTTTTATATAAAAAAAAGATTAAATGAATCAGAATGGAGAAAACTATGGCTTTTAGGCAATCAGTCCATTGATTTAAATGAAAAACAATTCAGAGTATATCCTCAAGAATCTCTTTTCAGTCATGTTCTAGGACAAATAGACGATGATAATTTGGGTATATCGGGATTAGAAAAATCATTTAATGAAAAATTAACAGAGTCTAAAAATCCACTAATTTTATCATTAGATGCTAACTTACAATATATCATTAGAGAAGAATTAATAACTGGAAATAATATATTTCAAACGTTAGGTAGTGCCGCATTGCTTATGGAAATTGATAGTGGTGAAATTTTATCTTTAATCTCACTTCCTGATTTTGACCTAAATGAGAGAATGAATATAGAGGATCCAATTTATTTAAATAAGATCACAAAAGGAGTTTATGAGCTAGGTTCGGTTTTTAAAACATTTACATTAACAGCAGGTATAGAATCTGGAACAATAAAAGCAAACACAGTATTTAAAGATTTAAAAAATCAAATAATTTGTGGTGGAATGCCAATCTCGGAACATGATAAATTACCAAAAGATTTAACAGCAGAAGAAATATTAGTTAGATCATCCAATATTGGTGCAATTCGAATAGCACAAAAAGTTGGCGTTAAAAATTATAGAGAATTTTTAAATTCTTTAGAGCTTTTTGAAAAAATTAATTTTGAGTTGGAAGAAGTGGGCACACCTCTTCCATTTAAATGGGGAAAATGTACACTTGAAACTGCATCATTCGGACATGGAATAACCACCACACTTTTGCAACTTGCAAAAGCTTATGCAATCATTGGTAATGGTGGATATAAAATTCATCCAACTATTTTGTTAAATAAAAATATTACGCTACAAAATAAAAAGCAGATTATATCATTAAAAACGAGCAACATAATTAACTCAATGTTGAGAAAAGTAATTTCAAACAAAAAAGGAACGGCATCATTTGCAGACAAAAAAGGATATGAAGTAGGAGGTAAAACCGGAACAGCCCGTAAGGTAATCAACGGAACTTATAGTAAAGAAAAAAAAATAAATACTTTTGTATCTTTGTTTCCAATCAGCAAACCTCAATATTTATTACTTGTGATGTTGGATGAACCAAAATCTGCACCAGATTTTGTTTATGAATTTTCTAGTGGATACAAGCTCACAGGAGAAACACGCAATACCGCTGGATGGAATACAGTTATTGTTGCAGGTAATATTATTGAAAAAATAGGTCCAATTTTAGCCACAAATAATTTACAAGCTTCCAATAAATTTTAAATGTACTTACCCGAGCTACTTAAATCCGTAGGGAAAAAATATCGAAAAATTTATGTAAAAGGTATTTGTTTTGATAGCAGAAAAGCAAAAAAAAATGACATTTTTTTTGCAATTAAGGGAAACAAAATATCTGGAACGAAATTTATTCAAAATGCAATCTTGAAAAAAGTATCTGCAATCCTTGTTGATTCAAAAATCAAATTCAAAGCTTTGCAAATTCCACTATTAAGGGTGCGTGATGTTAGAAAAAGTTTATCTGAAGCTTGTTCAAACTTTTATAAAAAAAAACCCTCTTATATTGTTGCTGTAACAGGTACTAATGGAAAAACCTCAGTTGCTAATTTTTTTTTTCAATTATTTAAATTAAATAAAATACGTGCTGCTTCCATAGGTACTTTGGGTATAGAGTCAAATTTATTTAAAAAAAAAACTAACCTTACATCTCCAGACCCATTGCTATTACATAAGAGTCTTTCTGAGTTAAAAAAAAGAGGAATCAATAATGTGGTAATAGAGGCATCGAGTCATGGTCTCGATCAAAAAAGATTGAATAATATTACTTTTAAAGCAGCTGTGTTTACAAATTTAAGCAGAGATCACTTAGACTATCATAAAAATATGAATAATTATTTAAATTCAAAAATTTATTTATTTAATAATTTATTAAACAAAAAAACATTCTGTATTACAGAAGAAACTAATATTTTTTTTAAAAAATTACAAAAAATATGTAAAAGAAAAAAAATTTACATTAATTCGATAGGTTATGGCCGCGGTAACTTAAAAATATTAAGTCAAAAACATAAGAAAGATTTTCAAGAGATTAAATTTTTATACAATAACAAAACATATAAATTAATAACTTCTCTATTTGGACAATATCAAATAAACAATCTACTTTTCGCCATTCTCTTAGCAGAAAAGTGCGGCCTTAGTATTAATAAATCTTTGAAGAAAACAAAATATATTAAAGCTGCAAAAGGAAGATTGGAGTGTATAAAAAAATTAAAAAATAATTCAAGAATATTTGTTGATTTTGCACATACCCCAGATGCTTTAGAAAGAGTTCTAAAAAATTTAAAATTTCAATTTAATAAAAATATTTTGATTGTTTTTGGATGCGGAGGAGATCGCGACAAAGGCAAAAGATCTATTATGGGTTACATAGCAAGTAAATATTGTAAAAAGATTTATTTAACAGATGATAACCCCAGATTTGAGAGTCCAAAAAATATTAGACGATCAATTAAAAAAGGAATTAAGATAAATTTTATAGAAACAAAAAGCAGAAGACTTGCTATTCAGTTGGCGATTAAAGAACTTGGCTATAACGAAATCTTACTTATAGCTGGCAAAGGTCATGAACAATATCAAGATTTTGGTTCAAAAAAAATCCATTTTTCTGACGAAAATGAAATAAAAAAATTTCTAACGAACAAAAAAAAACAATCTGCCAATTATTTTTGGCACCCATGTATCACATCGGAGGTGTTTTCAAATTATAATAGTTTTAATTTTAATAATGTTTCCATAAATTCAAAACAAATTAGTTCCAAATCTTTATTTATTGCAATTAAAGGAAAAAGAAAAGATGGACATAATTTTGTTAAAGAAGCCATTGCAAGAGGAGCAAAAAAAGCAGTTGTGAATAGATCAATAAGAGGAGTAAATTCAAAAAAATTAATTCGGGTTCCAAATACTTTAACCGCACTCAATAATCTTGCTAAAGCGACTAGACAGCATACCCAAGCAAAAATCATTGGAATTACAGGAAGTTCTGGAAAAACAACTCTAAAAGATATGACAAGTTTTGTTTTAAAAAATTTTGATAACACTTTCTCTTCAAAATTTTCATTTAATAATCATTATGGAGTTCCTCTGAGTTTATCTAATCTACAAGAGAAAGATGTTTTCGGTGTATTTGAATTAGGCATGGATAAAAAGGGTGAAATACACTCACTTTCAAAAATATTAAATCCCGATATAGCAGTTATAACAAATATTTCTTCAGCACATTTAAAAAATTTTAAAAGCCCAAAAGAAATTGCCGGGGCAAAGTCAGAAATTATAAATAATTTAGTTGCACAAGGAACTTTAATATTGAATAGAGATGATAAATTTTTTAATTATATAGCTCAGAAGGCTAGGAAAAAAAATGTTCAGGTAAAATCTTTTGGTTTGAACAAAAATGCAGATCTATATTTAAAAGATATAAGAAAAAATAAAAATATTTATCAAGCTTCTATTTCATATAATAATGAAGTTTACCTGTTTAATATCAATTATAATAATAGTACTTATATTCAAAATGTTCTTTCAACATGCCTAATTATATTTAATTTGGATTTAGATATATCAGGTAAAAAAAATATTTTTTTAAATTTTAAAATACCAGAAGGACGAGGAGATATGAATAAAATTCAAATTTTTAAGAAAAAATTTTATTTACTCGACGAAAGCTATAATGCTAATCCACATTCAATGAGACTAGCTATAAATCATTTTAATAGTATTGATAAAAAAAAGACTCAAAAAATTCTTTTATTAGGAGACATGTTGGAATTGGGAAAAAAAACTAAGTTTTTTCACAGAAATTTAGGAAAATATATTAATAATAGTAACATTGATAAAGTTTTTGTGATTGGTAAATCTATATTAGAGACTTACAAATTCTTGAAGAAAAACAAAAAAGGAAAAATATTAAATACAATGAGTGATATTGGCAGTTTAATTAGGAATTATATAAATGATAATGATTATGTAATGATAAAAGGTTCAAATTTAACTGGTTTGAACAATTTTAGCAAAAAATTAAAAAAAGGAAAAATTAATTAATGCTTTATAGTTTATTAACATCTTTTATAAACGAATTTTCTTTTTTAAATGTATTTAGGTATTTAACATTTAGGACGGGATTATCATTAATATCGTCATTTATTATTGTATTTCTTATTGGAGGTCCATTTATAAAATATTTTTCACAAAAAAAAATCACAGGGCCTATTAGAGAAGATGGGCCGATTGATCACATATTTAAAAAAGTTGGAACCCCAACAATGGGAGGAGTACTGATCTTAATAGGAATGTTATTAAGCACTTTATTTTGGGCAGATTTATCCAATATTTATATTTGGTTTTTAATATTTGTAGCAAGTAGTTTTGGAATTTTGGGAGCAATTGATGATTTCTTGAAAATAAAAAATCACAATTCATCTGGTCTATCTCCAAAACTAAAGTTTATTGTCCAAATATTTCTAGCTTTTATTGCTGTATTTTTTTTACATAAATTTGGAGATCATTCACACTTGAAAAATTTATATTTTCCATTTTTTAAAAATTTAATTTTAAATATGGGAATATTTTTTATTCCGTTTTACATATTTATAATTATTGCATCTTCAAATGCTGTCAATTTAACAGATGGGCTAGATGGCTTAGCAACTGTTCCTGTGATATTGGTAGCAGCATCTTTTGCTTTTATTTGTTATGTTGCAGGAAATACAGTTTTCTCAAATTATCTTCAAATACCGTATATTAAAGAGCTAGGAGAAGTTTCAATATTCTGCGGTTCTATATGTGGCGCCTGTCTTGGATTTTTATGGTTCAATGCACCTCCCGCAAAAATTTTCATGGGAGATACTGGATCATTATCTCTTGGGGGATCGCTCGGAGCCATAAGCATTGTTTCAAAGCATGAAATTGTACTGGCAATTATTGGTGGCTTATTTGTATTAGAAACAGTTTCTGTAATAATTCAGGTAGTGTCCTTTAAATTAACTGGAAGAAGAATTTTTCAAATGGCGCCTCTGCACCACCATTTTGAGAAAAAGGGCTGGGCAGAATCAACAGTTGTAATTAGATTTTGGATTATTTCAATAATATTAGCTTTGATTGGATTGGCGACACTAAAATTAAGATAATGCGAAATTCAAGATCAAAATTTGCAAAAAAAAAAATTCTTATTTATGGATTTGCAAAAAGTGGATTAGCTACCCTAAAATTTTTAAAAAAAATTAAATCAGAAATTTATTGTTGGGATGATAATTCTTTTGTTCGAAAATGTATAAAAAAAAAATATTTATTGAATTTCAAAGAAAAATTAACAAATAATTTTATTGACTTTATCGTAGTCAGTCCTGGCATAAATATTAGAGAGTGCTATCTAAAAAATTTTTTAGTAAAAAATAAAGCTAAAATAATTACAGATTTAGATATATTTTATAATTTCAACAAAAATAGCCAAATTATCTCGGTTACTGGCACAAATGGTAAATCAACAACTTGCAAGTTATTAGAAGTAGTTTTTAAAAAAGCTGGTTACAAAACTCATCTTGTAGGGAACATAGGCGAACCAATATTATCTCTTAAAAAGTTAAATACAAAAACAGTTATTATTGTTGAAGTTTCTTCTTATCAACTTGAATATACACAACATTTTAAATCTAATCATGCTGCAATACTTAATATTTCCCCTGACCACATGGAAAGACATAGGACTATGGAAAATTATATTAATGCAAAAATAAAAATTTTAAAATTTCAGTCATTTAAGGATCATTCGTACTTAAATTTAAATAATAAATTTACGAAAAAAATAATAGACAACTTTAGGAAAAAACATTTTTTTTCCAAATTGTATAAAGTTGATAGATATAAAGTAAAAAAAATTTTAAAAAAAATTAAAAATAAATATTTGTTATCACAAAACAATTTAGAAAATATTTCTTTTGTACTTAAAATAGCGAGCAATTGTAGAATAAGATTAGATGTAATATTGCAAGCCTTAAATAAATTTAAAGGATTGCCACATAGACAAGAGAGATTATCACTAAACAATGAAATAATTTGCATAAATGATTCAAAGGCAACCAATTTTGAGTCATCTTCACAATCATTGAAAAGTTACAAAAATATTTTTTGGATTGTTGGTGGACTTCCTAAGAAGGGTGATAAATTTTTTCTAAATAAATTAAAAAAAAATATTATTAAAGCTTATATTATTGGAAAAAGTACGATTTTTTTTAAAAAACAATTAAGAAAAAAAGTAAATTTTGTTGTGGTAAATAATTTAAAGAATGCAGTTTTAAAGGTTATCGAAGACTTAAAGCAAATAAATAGCATGAATAGTTTAACAAAAAATAAATATACAATTTTATTTAGCCCTGCTGCCGCATCTTTTGATCAATTTACAAATTTTGAAGAAAGAGGAAAAAAATTTAAGGAACTTATTTATAAGGCAAGATCAAGTATTTATTAATATATGTTTGACTTTAGTAGAGAAAATAGAAGTCTCCTAGCAAGCTGGTGGAGAAATATAGACAAGACAATATTATCGCTAATCCTGCTACTTTTTTTCTTAGGTTTATTTTTTTCATTTTCTTCTACATCATCTCTTATTGGTGAAAAATTAAATAAGGAAAGCTATTTTTTCTCTTTAAAGCATTTTGTATTTGTTGGTATTGCACTAATAATTATTTTTTTTGTTTCTCTTCAAAAAAGAGAAATAATCAAAGCATATCTGCCATATTTTTTTTTAATATCTCTTCTAATATTATTTTTAGTTCCCTTTATTGGAACGGAGGTTAGAGGTGCAAAGAGATGGTTGGATATACCTCTTTTACCTAGATTTCAACCGATCGAAATATTAAAACCTTTTTTTATTCTTATATTAGCACAAATTATCTCTTCACAAATAATTCATAATTTATATAAAAAATATTTTTATACATTAGTTGTATTATCGGTTGTTTTGTTTCTTTTGATTATTCAGCCAGATTTAGGTCAATCTGTTCTACTATTTTCGTCTTGGTTGATTATGCTTTTTTCATCAGGAATAAATTTTATAATTTTAGGTATATTTTTTTTAATCTGTGTTTTAATTTTCGTTTCAATCTTATTTTTTTTCCCGAATAAATTTGGATATATCTTATTTAGATTAAAATCATTTATTAACCCAACAAAGGGGGAAAACTATCAATCGGAAAAAGCACTAGAGGCAATAAAGAGTGGTGGTTTTACTGGCAGAGGCTTGGGCGAAGGAGTATTAAAAGATAGAGTGCCAGAAGCTCATACCGATTATATATTTGCTATAATCGCAGAAGAATTTGGAGCTATATTAATTTTGTTGCTAATAATAATTTTCTTATTTTTTTCTTATAAGGTGTTGCATAAATTATTAGATGAAAAGGATGAATATACGAAGCTTGTCTTAGTTGGTTTAATTTCATTATTGCTAATTCAAACCTTCATTCATATTGGAGTAAATATAAGACTTTTGCCAACAACAGGTATAACCCTTCCGTTTTTAAGTTATGGAGGTTCATCAATTATAGGAAACGCAATGATAGCTGGTTTAATTTTAAATTTGACAAAAAAAATTCCATTAAATCAAGATAATTTATGAAAAAAAAAATTCTTTTTTGTAGCGGAGGCACAGGAGGGCATGTTTTTCCCTCTATTAGTTTAATTAATTTTTTTAAAAAAAGGGAATATGAAACAATACTCGTTATTGATAAAAGAGGTGCAAAATATCTAAAAAAAGATTTTTTTTTACATAAAATATTTGAAGTAAATTTTCCAACTCGTGCAGGTTTTATAAATAAAATATTTTTTTATTTAAAACTAATTCTAGCTTTAATTAATTCCTTTTTAATTTTAAGAAAAGAAAAACCAAATTTTGTATTTGGTCTTGGGGGATATGTTTCCCTTCCTATCTGTTTAGCTGCAAAATTACTTAATATTCAAATTTTATTGTATGAACCTAATCTTGTTTTGGGTAGAGTGAATAAATTTTTTGTGCGTTTTTGTATGAAGCTTTTTACAAATTCGGACAATATTCTCAATCTTCCTAATAAATATTTAACCAAATGTGTTAAGGTTGGCAACATTCTTAGAGAAGAAATTATAAAATACGAATTATCAGAAAAAAATAATTTAAGTTCAAAAAAAACTATTTTAATTTTAGGTGGCAGCCAAGGTGCTGAAATTTTTGGAGAAGTGATACCTCGGGTTATTTTAGACCTAAGTAAACATTATAGAATAAGCATCATTCAACAATCCTTACCTAAACAAGTAAATGAAATTCAAAATTTTTATAATAAAAATAATATTGAAAATTATATTTTTAGCTTTCATGAGAACATTGCTGAATTAATATCAAAGGCTGACCTTGCAATATCAAGATGTGGATCATCAACTATTGGAGAACTTGAATTTTTAGGAGTACCATTTATTGCTATTCCTTATCCATTTGCTAAAGATAATCATCAACATCAAAATGCAATTTACTATGAAAAAAAAGGATGTTGCTGGATACTAAAACAAAAAAATTTATCCTTTGATAGTTTGAAAGAAATTCTAATCAAAATTTTAGATAATAATGTTGAATTGAGTTTAAAAAGAGAAAATATGCTTAAAAATGATAGTAAAAATACACTATTAAAAATAGAAAAAGAGATAGAAAAATTAATTTAATGCAAATGAAAATAGCAAGCAACGAAGTAATCCATTTTGTTGGCATAGGTGGAATTGGTATGAGTGGACTAGCACAAATAATGCACAACATGGACTTTATGATACAAGGTAGCGATTTAAGTCAAAGCAAAAATATAGATCGATTAAGAAAATTTGGCATTAAGATTTTTATTGGTCATAAAAGAGAAAATATTAAAAAAGCAACTATGCTTGTTATTTCTTCTGCTATTAAAAAAAATAATGTTGAATATTTATTTGCTAGAAAAGAAAAAATACCCATTCACAGACGTGGTGAGATGCTTGCGAATATTGTT
>Ga0208206_1000418_pt1 | contig 10218 bp, 8 predicted proteins | sample DeeseametaMP1483_FD_184187 | JGI IMG/M metagenome (GOLD analysis project Ga0208206, IMG submission 184187) | Marine microbial communities from the Deep Pacific Ocean - MP1483 (SPAdes) | ecosystem: Environmental > Aquatic > Marine > Oceanic | place: South of Fiji, South Pacific Ocean | collected... | reverse complement strand
CCTTTTTTAATTAATCTTCAAGGAAAAAATGAGTGTAAATATTTCTGATGTCCTGGACATCGTCGACAGCCAAAATCAATGGCGCGGCAAAGAAGCCATCAACCTGATTGCCAGCGAAAATGTTCAGTCGGATGCAGTCAAACAAATAGAGTCCAACGATTTCATGGGACGTTATGCAGAAGGACACCCAAATACTGCACAGCAAGACAACCGATATTACGAAGGTACCCGCTACATCGATCAAATTGAAAGCATGACCACTCGTGAAATCATCCAGCTGGCAAAATGTCTGCAGGCTGATGTTCGCCCGCTCAGTGGAAATGCTGCTAATACCGCTGTGGCTCTTGGTATTTTGCGTGGTGGTGATACTGTGCTTGTAAATTCTATCGACATCGGCGGACATATCAGCCATAACCCGGTTGGCGTGGTGGGAAGAAGAATTCAGGTTCGAGGAAAAGTACTCACTCCGGGACGTGAAAACTCCATCTCATTGCATTTCTGGCCTGCAACTGAAGACGGATATCATCTTGATGTACCAAAATGCGTTGACCTGGTGGAGCAAACTTCTCCGAATATGGTTATTCTTGGCAAAAGCCTGTTCCTCTTTCCGGAACCTGTAAAACAAATTGCAGAAGTCTGCCGGGCAAAAAATATTCCTCTTCTTTATGACGGTGCTCACGTTCTTGGTCTGATCCTCGGTGGTCAATTCCAAAATCCATTTGAGGAAGGCGCGCATTTCATTAATGGAAGTACACATAAAACTTTCCCTGGGCCACAGCGTGGAGTAATTTTAGGCAACATGGCCACTGAACAGGAAATGAAATGGTGGACCAGTGTAGACAGGGGCGTAATGCCCGGTTCTTCCAGCAGTCACCATCTGCACACTCTGCCGGGAATGCTGATAGCAATCCGGGAAATGGCTGAGTTCGGCCGGGAATATGCTGCTCAAACAATAACTAATGCCAAAGCTTTAGGACAGGCTCTGACTGATGAAGGGGTGAATGTGGAAGCCAAAGAATTCGGTTTTACCGAAAGTCACCAGTTGGCAATAAACGTAACCAATTTTGGAATTGCCAAAGAGCTTGCCCGCTCACTCTCTGATAAAAACAACATCATCACCAACTACAACATGCTGCCTGGCGACAAGGATGCAAAAAATCCAACCGGTTTGCGAATTGGTGTGCAGGAAATGACACGCTACGGCATGAAAGAAGATGAAATGGGTGAGCTGGCTGATTTGATGAAAGCCGGACTGCAAGGAAAAATAGTCAAAGATGAAGTTATCAAGCTGCGCAGCCGTTTTACCGACGTACACTTTGCCTGACAATCAGGTTATGAAAGAAAATTCAACCAGCACAATTTTACCAGGGTTTCAGGAAATTTGGAATGGCCATGGATTTAGCTGTCAGTTTTCAACTGTCAGTCTGAAAATCAGGCAAAAATACTGATCTTGGATATCTTTTTCAGCTGCGTTTTCCAGGTTTTTTACTGTGAGTCGATTTTTTCTTGCGCCAGATAAAATTCAAAGGAGTACCTTCAAAACCAAAATGAAAGCGGAACTGGTTGGAAACATAGCGCTCGTAAGCAAAGTTTGTTTTTTCGGGATTATTGGTCATGAAGACAAAAGTCGGCGGGGCAACACTGACCTGATTACCATAAAAAACCTTGGTCGGCCGGCCCGATTTTGATGGAGGCGGATGTTGGTTGACAATCAGCTGAAGAATTGTATTCAAATCTGAAGTTTGAATCCGCCGGACGTACTGCTCATGAACCCGCAGAATGTTTTCAAAAATTTGAGGAACGCGCTGTCCAGTCACCGCACTGACAAAAATAACCGGTGCAAAGTTGATAAAACCCAAACTATCGTAAACTTCTTCTTTGACTTCCTTTTGGGTTATGCCGTCTTTTTTGACCAGATCCCATTTGTTCATCACAATCACCAGTGATTTTCTACGCTCATTGGCATAGCCGGCAATCTTGGTAACTTGCTCTGTTACCCCTTCTTCTGCATCAATAATCAAAAGAGTTACATCCGCACGTTCTATTGATTTGAGTGCAGAAACAATACTGAATGTTTCAATCTTCCGACTGACCTTGCCGCGTCGACGAATTCCTGCAGTATCAACCAGCAAAATATCCCGGCCTTCAAAACTGCACTGACTGTCAACCGGATCACGGGTTGTTCCTGAAACCGGATCCACAATCATCCGCTCCTTCCGGAGAAGTGCATTTACAATCGACGATTTTCCTGCATTTGGTTTACCAATAACCGCAACTGCAATAGGAGCATCAGAGCGGCTTAGATCTTCATTGTAGTCTTCTTTTTCTTTTATTTTCAGTGGAATCAGCTGATCTACTTCTTCCAAAAGTCCTTCTATTCCACGGTTGTGCTCAGCAGAAATTGGATAAATATTTTCTACTCCAAGCTGATGAAACTCAAAACTTTCTTCTTCCAGACGGGGGTTATCGGCTTTGTTGACAACAACAAACAAGGGAGTTTCTGCTTTCACCAATGTCCTGTATATTTCACTGTCTGCCGGAGTCCAGCCTTCCAGTGCATTTACAACAAACAAAACACAATCTGCCTCTTCAACAGCCAGACGTGCCTGTATTGCCATTTTCTGAACCAATGAGCTTTCTGCAACTGGTTCAAATCCACCTGTATCAACTGCAATAAACTGAAAACCGTGATATTTTGAAATTCCGGAATTGCGATCACGTGTTACACCCGGATTCTTTTCTACAATGGCAGAACGTCGCCCGACAAGGCGATTGAATAATGTTGATTTTCCTACATTTGGACGCCCGACTATGGCGACAACGGAATGGGGGCTGGACATGGAATTGGTGCAATAATTTCAAACATCCAAATTCTTCACTCGAAGTGCGTTTTCCACAATGAAGTTTCGGCGTGGCTCAACTTGATCGCCCATCAGAATGGTGAAAATTCCGTCTGATTCAACAATATCTTCAACTTTCACTTTTTTAAGTGTTCTGATTGTCGGATCAAGTGTTGTCTCCCATAGCTGCTCCGGATTCATTTCACCCAATCCTTTGTAACGCTGAATGTACATGCCTTTCTTGCCAAAACTAACCATAAATTCCAACACCTGAGACCATGTCTGGATAGAGTGACTCTCACCTTCATTTTCTTCAGTCAGTACCACTCCATTTTCTCCAAGTGCCGTCTTGAGGTTCAAATGTTCCTGTAACAATTGGGAATAATCATATGCGCTAAGGTTTTCCAATAAATTCAGAGACAGCTCAATTTGTGTATCATTAACCTGGATTAGAACATTACTTCCTTGTTTTTCCGGATCAACAGTCAGTTTGTAGTCCGGATAGCTATTCTTCAAGTTGTCAATACAGTTGAGGATGTGCTCTGCACCTCCAAGATCAATCTCAATTTCATGCTTGAGCAGGAGATTGATCAAAAGAGTTAGATTGGGGTTAAAGCACAAGCGGCCATAATGGGTTCTGTAAAGCCTGATTTTAAGTGCAGTCTGAAAAAGATCTTCTCCACTGATTGTTGTTCCTTTTTCAGAAGTGAGACTTAGAGTTTCACTGGAAGCGCGCACCAGCCGTTCTGTCAATTCATTTTCATTCTTGGCATAAAAACTGGAACGACCTTTTTTTGCCCTGTACAAAGGCGGCTGTGCAATATAAAGATAGCCATTTTCAATAATTTCAGGCATTTGCCGGTAGAAAAAAGTTAGTATCAAAGTCAAAATGTGGAGGCCGTCAACATCTGCATCTGTCATGATAATGATTTTATGGTAACGTATTTTTTCAAGATCAAACTCTTCTTTCCCAATACCTGTTCCCATTGCAGTGATCATGGATTTTATTTCTTCATGGGAAAGCATCTTATCAAAACGGGCCTTTTCCACATTCAATATTTTACCTTTGAGAGGCAGAATAGCCTGGTTTTTGCGGTCACGCCCCTGCTTTGCCGAGCCTCCTGCAGAATCACCCTCAACCAGAAACAATTCACTCAATGCCGGATCAGATTCCTGACAGTCAGCCAGTTTTCCTGGAAGAGTACTGAACTCAAGTACATTTTTTCTGCGGGTAATTTCTCGTGCTTTTTTTGCAGCAAGCCTGGCTCGTTGTGCATCAATGGCTTTGGCAACAATCTTTTTTGCAACAGCAGGATTCTCCTCCAGATGTGCACCAAGATATTCTGAAACCAGGGTTTCAACTTTTCCCTTAATTTCAACATTGGTCAATTTTATTTTTTTCTGCGACTCAAACTGAGGATTGGTAACACGGGTACTTATCACTGCCGCCATTCCTTCCCTGACATCTTCGCCCGTTAAATTCTCTTCTAAATCATTAGTAATTTTATTGGCACTCATGTAGCTGTTCAAAGTGCGGGTAAGAGCTCCTTTAAATCCTGTCAGATGAGTTCCGCCATCCACTGTATTTATATTATTAACAAAAGAATATATTCGCTCGGTATAACTATCGTTGTACTGAAAAGCAACTTCGATCTCAACATCTTCAGATTTCCCGGAGAAATAAACCGGAGATTCATGCAGAACATTTTTATTTTCGTTGATGTGCTCTATGAATGCTGCAATTCCACCTTCATATTTAAATTCCTGAAACCGGTCAGAGCGGTTGTCCCTGATTGAAATTAAAATTCCCTTATTCAAAAAGGCCAATTCCCTGAGACGATGAGCTAATATTTCAAAATTAAAATCTACATTATCAAAAATAGTCTTATCCGGCCAGAACGTAATATGGGTCCCGGTTTTTTTGCTTTCCTCAATTTGTTCAAGGGAACTTGCAGTTATTCCCTGCTGATATTCCTGCTTCCACAGAAATCCTTCGCGGTGTATTTCAGCAATCATTTTACCAGAAAGCGCATTCACAACCGATGCACCAACTCCATTCAGTCCTCCGGAAACCTTGTAGTTGCTGTTATCAAACTTTCCTCCGGAATGAAGACGGGTCAAAATCAGTTCAACTGCCGGAATTCCTTCCTCTTCGTGTATTCCAACAGGAATTCCCCTGCCGTCATCTTCTACTGAAAGACTTCCGTCGGAATTGATTATAACGTGAATCTCAGAACAATAACCTGCTAAAGCTTCATCAACACTGTTATCTACAACTTCAAAAACCAGATGATGAAGTGCTGTACTATCCACTCCTCCAATATACATTCCCGGACGCAGGCGAACGGCTTCCAGCCCCTGCAGTACGGTTATATCAGATTCGTCGTAAGTCGATTTATCTACAGTTTCAATTTCTGGCATTTTGTTCTTTCGTGAAGCAGTCGAAGTCTCAAACTTCAACTGTGTTGTCAAACCAACTCTCCCTTGACAATATTAAATTTTTTTACTGTCAGGGATCCAGATGGTTCAGAGGTAGAGGTAATAAAAATTTGATTCTTAAGTGTTAAAAAATATTGAAAAACATTTTTTATCACCTCATCATCCAATTCTGAAAAAAGATCATCAAAAATCAAAACCGGATAAAATTGATATCCCTCATAGAATAAACGATTTATCGTCATTTTTAAAGACAAATTAGTAATCCTGAACTCTCCCTGCGAAAAAAAATCTCTGTCTTTTTTTCCGTCCATCATCAAATGGTACTCATCCCTGTGCGGACCAAGTACAGCAAAGCCGTACTGCAGGTCTCTTGACAGACTTTTTTCAAGTTGCTGAAGACAATTCTTCTCTTCATAATCAGCTGAATTCAAAGACGGTTTATAAATCAGCTTCAATGTTTCTGTGCGACCGGAAATATCTTTGAAAATATCATTCAAATGTTGATTAACCTGCTCTACATAACTGTTTCTATGCTTCATTAGCTGAACTGCAGACTTTGCCAGCATTTCATTCCATAGTTGGATTTGTTCAATTTTTCCCTGTCTCAATAAAGCATTTTTTTGGGAAATAATTTTTGAATATTCCTGAATATTATTAAAATAGAGAGGATCATTGAAAGCCATAATCCTGTTAAAAAACTTGCGGCGCTCCTGTGGAACACTTCGGAAAAGATTAACATCTTCCGGAGTGAAAGACAGTGCCATGAAAGAAAAAATATATTCAGAAACCCGGCGGGAAGGTTTGTGATCTAAAAAAACCTGTCGACCTTTTTTTGTGATATTGACACGAACAAGATGCAGAACTTTTTTTCGTTCTACCTTAGCCTGAAGAACTGCCTCTGACTTTTTTTCCTGCAGCAGCAGAGACGGCTTTGTTGTGCGAAATGATTCTAAGTTACAAAGGTAAAATACTGCCTCAACCAGGTTCGTTTTACCCTGGCCGTTTGCACCGTAAATCCAGTTTATTTCCGGAGAAAGTTTTGTCGTACATCTACCGTAGTTGCGAAATTGAGATACCTCAATGTTGCGGATGATCATGTACAATCATTTGCGGTTGACGGTTGACTGTCGACAGTCAACAAGTGATCAGGAACAGTAAAACGAAAACCGTCCAGCTACCATTCGACTCTCAATGGCATAATTACTGACAAAAATGATTCATCAACAGTGGATTTGATGATGGTGGGACTCATCGAGTTTTTACACTCTAGCTTTATATCTTCACTTTCAATCACAATTAAAACATCCAACAGATATCTGGAGTTAAACCCAATTTGAAAAGGATCACCCTCGTAGCCGATTTCTATTTCATCTACCACTTCTCCATAATCTGCTTTCTCACTTTCCAGTTTCAAAACCCCCTGAGAGATAAGAAGTTTCACTGGTCTTAGTTTTTCTGAACTGATTGAAGAGACAATTCTCAGTGAATTGATAAAACTTTCACGGTTCACAATAATTTCCATTGTGTTGTCTTTGGGAATGATAGGATCGCAGTTTGGAAATTTTCCTTCAATCAACCTTGTCTTGAAACTGATCCTGCCGCCGGTAAACTGCATAACACGTTCATCGAAAGAAATTACCACTGTCTGACCAAAAAGATCTGCTGCCCGTCGTACTTCAGTCAAAGCTTTTCTGGGAACGATAACTTCCTTATCTTCACTAAAATTCAGATCTTCGACTGATTTGAGAATTTGTGCTAATCGATGACCGTCAGTGGAAAGCCAGCGGGTTTGCTGGTCACTCGTAGAACTGAGACAAACACCCATCAGGTTTCGTCGAGACTCATTGGTAATTGCAGCAAACAGTGTCATGTCAATACACTGCTTCAAATCATCCACAGATATCGTCACAGATTGAGGAAGGTCTTCCAGTACTGTTTGTGGGTATAAGCCGACTTCAACCGAAGGAAGACGCATCTCAGAAGAACCACAGGTAATATGAATCCACAGTTGTTCTGTAGAACGAATCTTTACATCCTCGCCCTGAAGTTCTTTGACTATATCGAATACTTTTTTTGCATTGACGCAGATACTGCCTGGTTCTGTGATTTCTGCTTCCACCTGCTCAACAAGAGAAAGCTCATAATCAGTCGACGAAAACTCAACCTTTGAGACTTCTCCCTCCATGGTCCTGATAACGAAATTAGACAGGATTGGTTTGTTTGAACTTGTACTTTTGTCAACAACAGAATTGATGTTTTGCAGAGTACTACTGAATGCTTCTCTTTTTAAATTAATTTCCATATTTAATTATTAGTAGTAGTAGGTTTGTTGACAACTTGTTGGCAAGTGAATAACTTTTTGAATTATAAGAATTTTTACCTGATTTTTATATGTTGACAACTTGTTGTCAGAATGTTGACAAACAATAATTTATCAAAATTAAAGAAAAAACCCAACACGAATTGTTGGTTAGTTGTTGATAACTAATCAGTAACAAACATCTGACCGCAATAAGTTGATTTTTTACAGTTAAAATATTTGATTAAATGTTGACAACATGTTGATAACTGTTAGCAGTCAGTTAGATGTAGATAAATTTATTAATCTACAATAGCCTGATAAAACAAGGTTTTAAATATAAATTGATGTCAGTAGCAGATCATCCTTTATTGAGAACCTGCCGGAATGTTGAAAACCTGCAGACGTAATACCGTTACATGCTTTTGAGAGTAAAAAAGAAAATTCGGAATTTTTGTCATCAATTATTATTTCTGCATCCTGAAAATAAAGGTAGGTTTGTGAGATCGGGAAAAAGCATTTGAAGATTGACTCTTTAGCCGAAAAAATAATTCTAAGATAACGGTTTGCCTGCTCAGTAGGCAGAGACTCCAGAAACTCCCGTTCTTTATCCACACAGACATGTCTCCTGATATTAAAATCAACTACTCTGGACAAACTTTCCAGATCTATTCCAATACCAGACACATCTTTTGCCAACCCTACAGCCGCAGCAGCAAAACCTTCAGAGTGAGTGATACTGCCCCTGACTGATTTCGGCCAGTAGGGCTCCCTGCTTTCAGTTTTTCTTAGAATTGGTACAGATTCCAATTCGAATTTTGACAGTGCTCTTCGGGCACAGTAGCGGCCTAAAGAAAACTCGGCACGTCTTTTTGAAGAACCAAATGAAGCTGAAATTTTTTCTTCTTCCGGATGAAGAAGAAAATCAGTTGAGTCGGACAGGTGTTCACAGAAAAAACTGATGAACTCAGGAAACGGTGAGGAAAACATCAAAATGCAACTTGAACTCCGATTGTGGTCATTCCACCAGAATAGCTCTTTTTAACAGTAGGGTAATTCTTCTCTTGGAATTTATCGCTTTTGGTTATGTCAATGCTACTAAAAGACATGAAGTGGTAGCCAAGATGAAACTCAATTGTGTTCCAAAAAGGGAGTCCTATGTGAAAAAATACTTCTGTCACAGAGTTTTCCAAGTCATCAGGAGTGAGTTCATTTGAAGTACCACCGTAGGTTTCAACAATTGTTGTTTTTGTCTTCACCCCTGTTTTTAGGTTATCTGAACCGCCACCAAAACCCACAGTAATTGTAACAACGGGAAACGGAACGTTGTAGAAAAGATTTATAGTCTCGATTGTAGTCTTTATGTCCAGGGAGAGTTTATTATCAGAGGGGTCAGTTATGGATTCTTTCTCGCTGAAGCTGACAGATGAAAATCCAATATTTGGGATAAAAGGTGCAGGATGTGAAATTCCGACAGAGTACCCGTCTACTTTACCGGGGGCCGCAGAATAATCGATGCCATAATCAACGTTTATGCCGATGAACTGTGCATTAGCAGTGCTTGACAGGCTGATCAGACCTACAAGAAAAGAACCTGAAAGACACAGTTTGCTGAAATATTTTGTCCTGTTTAACATGAGGGGCAGATCACTTATTTAGAAACCAAATGCTATACCAATTCCAGCCACAGTACCACCCACGTCGTACTCAGTTCCTTTGGGCGTACCTCCAGAAGCCGCGTTAGTTTTTATTTTTGATGAAACTCTGCGTAAGCTGAGATGCGCATCAAAGAATGGCAAAATTGGTATACCCACGCTGGTATACCACTGGGTTGCACTCCCTTTATCAAATGTTGAACAACTTCCGCACTGTAGCTCAGTTGAGCCCATTCCTAATCCAAGTGTCAGGTTGACGATAGGAATAGGAAGCTGATAGAAAATATCATACATTGAAGTTGCCAAGATTGTAGTAGAATTTTTAAGTTTAGTTTTGTAACTTTCGATCCCTACTCCAACCATTATCGGTAGTTTGGCAGCAAGGAAAAAACCACTTACTCCATCCGACTCAACTTCTGTATTGGCAAACGAATGCGAAAACGGGACTCCAGCGCTTACAGAAAAAAGTTCTGCAAATGCCGAAGTGCTGTAAATAAGAAAGCTGGCTGCTGTAAAAGCAGTTAAAATAGTTTTTTTCATGATATCTCCTAATCAGATGTTAACATTTTGCACGAGTCAGAGTCTACACCAATAGGAAACTTTATACCAAGGAAATAACCACTTGATCCATCAGTTTCTATTTTACTTCCATCTTCGTTATTTTCTGAAAATTTGTGTTCCTGAGGTATTCCAAGACTTATTGTAAGGGGAGCTGCAAATATTGGGGAGCTGGAAAGCAGCAAGCTGGTTGCTGTAAATGCAGTTAAAATAATTTTCTTCATTCAGAATGTTAACTCTAAGAGTTTAAAGGGTGCTGAAAATTAAGTTCCACACCCTTTATGTGTAACATTCATTCTATGCTTTTTTCTGACTAATAATCTGAGAAGATCATTTCAGAAGAGTGATTATTTTAATAGGTCAGGTCCTATTATTAGAAATTGAAACCGATGCCAAAGCCCATCACGTTTCCACTGAAATCCAATCC
>Ga0208206_1000417_pt1 | contig 10226 bp, 10 predicted proteins | sample DeeseametaMP1483_FD_184187 | JGI IMG/M metagenome (GOLD analysis project Ga0208206, IMG submission 184187) | Marine microbial communities from the Deep Pacific Ocean - MP1483 (SPAdes) | ecosystem: Environmental > Aquatic > Marine > Oceanic | place: South of Fiji, South Pacific Ocean | collected... | reverse complement strand
AATATTAACTGATATAACTACTAATAGAGGAACTATAAAATGGAAACATTTGGAATAATAGGCTTTGTTTTTGGGCTCAGTGCTCTTGCAAAAGTTATTATGTTGGAAAACCGACTGAAAGAATCTGGTGTCTTGAAAGAACAGGTTAAATCTGAAAAGAAATAACTGAAACATACTTTATTCACATCAAGCCTCACCCATTAGCAAGGTTTTTTGTTTTTTGTGTAAATTGTTGAGAAGCATGGATATACTTTTGATATGTTCAAAATAAGGACTAAAGGATTAAAACTTCTAGCGAGTTTGTTTGTGGTGTCGGTTATCCTGTCCCAGGATCACTGGGAAACAGCTGTCTACGCTGATGATGAATGGGCCTACCAGATACCGGAATCAGAATTGCCGTCTAACTGGAATACCATTGGGTTTGATGATTCTGGCTGGTCCACAGGGCCCGGCGGTTTTGGTTATGGTGATGAAGATGACGGTACAGAGATTAACTTGGCTCTCTCTGTATATCTGCGCAGGATCTTTGCGGTGACGAATACTGCAGATCTTATCCATGCCATTCTCCACGCTGACTACGACGATGGCTTTGTGGCCTATCTGAATGGCACGGAGATCGGACGCTCAATTAATTTAGGTGAGCCGGGAACATTTGTGCCCTATGATGAAACCACCAGTACAGACCATGAAGCCCAACTTTACTGGGGCGGGTATCCTGAGGCTTATACTCTGGATTCCCTGCAGCTGGCTTCGTTATTAACAGCAGGGGAGAATGTGCTGGCTGTCCAGGTCCATAATGTCGGTATTACCTCATCCGACATGTCCAGTAATTTTTACCTGTCCTTCGGTATCGCCGATGAATCCACCTATTATGGCCCTCCGCCGGACTGGTTTGAACCGCCATTTGTTTTCAACGAATCAACCCTTCCCATCGTGGTCATTGATACGGATGGTCAAGAGATCTTGAATGATCCCCGAATTGTCGTCCATATGGGCATTATTGATAATGATTCAGGCATAAACAATATGGATGATCCCTTCAACGGTTACGACGGCCAGATCAGTATTGAGATTCGGGGATCATCTTCACAGATGTTTCCCAAAAAACAGTACGCCCTGGAAACACAGGATATAGATGGTGAAAACCTGAATGTATCCATACTGGGCATGCCCGCAGAAAACGACTGGATACTCTATGCTCCCTACAGTGATAAATCACTGCTGCGCAATTTTTTGGCTTATGAACTGGCCCGGAATATGGGCCGCTATGCCAGCAGGACTCGTTTCTGCGAATTGGTTATCAACGGGGATTATAAGGGACTATACATATTTATGGAAAAGATCAAACGGGATAATAACCGGGTGGATATTTCCAAATTAGATCCCGATGAAACAACTGGTGACGACCTGACAGGAGGATACATACTGAAAGTGGATAAGTGGGATGGTGAAAATAACGATGGCTGGTGGTCCGCTTCGCCGCTGCCGGAATATGACGGCACATGGTATCAGTATCATTATCCGAAACCGGATGATATTGTAGATGAGCAAAAAGATTATATTAATAATTACATTACTGATTTTGAATTACTGATAGCCAGCGAATCTTATAATGATCCCGATGCTGGTTACTATGATCAGGTAAACCTGGAATCATTTATTGATGTATCACTCATGAGTGAAATTTCCAAAAATGTGGATGCCTACCGTCTTAGTGCTTACATGTACAAGGACAAGGACAGCGAGGACGGCCGGCTTACTATGGGGCCTATATGGGATTATAACCTCGCTTTTGGCAACGCCGACTACTATGAAGGGTGGGACCCCGCGGGCTGGCAGATGGATGTTGAGTTAGGAGGGGATGGTTTCAAGATTCCATTCTGGTGGTACCGGATTTGGGATGATGAAACGTTCAGGGATGCATTTTATCAACGCTGGCAGGAACTGCGTCAATCGATATTTTCCGAGGAGTACATAATAAGCATGATCGATTCGGCAATAGCAGTTATTGCTGAGGCCCAGGTCAGAAATTTCCAGCGCTGGCCTATCCTGGACCAGTATGTCTGGCCCAACGCCTATGTAGGCGGGACATACGAAAATGAAATAGACTATTTGACCGACTGGATTACAGCACGATTGGACTGGATGGATGAACAGGCTATGAGGGCAGATGATGACCCTCAATTAATATCGTCTTATAGATTGGATCCTGCTTATCCCAACCCTTTTAACCCGACCACCACCATTGGTTTAGCTATCCCTTATACAACGTTTGTTACCGTAAAGATTTATGATATTGCTGGCAGGGAAATCATAACCCTTATGAATGGTGATTTAGTTGCTGGACAGCACACGATGACATGGGATGGCAGTGAACAATCCAGCGGCGTCTATTTCGTTCATCTGAAAAGTGATGATTTTACTCAGACAAGAAAAATAATGCTGATGAAATAAACTCCACCCATAAGAATAGGAATTTAAGCAATACAAATTAAAAGATCTTCTTTCACACGGGTGTATATTACAAATAAGAACATAATTTGAATTATAAATGGTATTTTTTCTCGTTTCTATTTACTTTAAGTCTCGAATTCGAGGTAACTAAAAGGAGATTCTATGTATTTTAAAAAACCACTTTGCCTATTGCTATGTACCATGGTTATTGGCCTACTGCCGGCACAATACAACCCTGACAATCATGTTGTTACACTTTCCAAATACTACCTTGAGCCATTGAGCTCGGTTGAAAATGGATCCGCTGAAGAACGGAAGGAAGTAATGGAAGAAAATGCAAAGAAAATGAACCCGCTGAAGGATAAACTACTCAGCACGATGGTACTGGGTCACTATTGGACAGGCACGTCCAATGAAGTTCTGGTAATAAATGAATGGTCATCCATCGCTGATGCAGATGAAACGATACGGACCACAGCAGACACCAGGAAAAAAGCCTGGCGCAAGGATGAGGACCGGGAAGAATTCATGGCCAAATTCAATAAATATTGGGTAGGAAAGCATACAGATCTTTCGATCCTTGAACTGAATATGGATTTGTTGAAACGGCCGGTCCGCAAGCACAAAGAAAATACATTTGTCTCCATCACTCAATATAATCTTGCACGTCTTTCAACCGTGGAAGAAGGATCCGCGGAAGAGAGAAAAGAAATGTTGCAAACACATTTTGATAAAATCGTCAAAAAAAATAACAGGATCATCAGTTCAATGTTCTTACAGCATTATTGGTCTGGTTCAGCCGGCGGCCCGGAAGGATGGCCGGTCATTATCATTACAGAATATGCTTCTATCGAAGATGCACTGGATGAAGATGATAGCGCTCTTTGGGAAGCTGCATGGCCGGATGAAGAAGAACGAGAAGCATTCCGTAAAAAGTTTGGGGCCTACTGGAGCAAAGGAAAACATACTGATCTTGAATTGCGAACTAATTGGGTAGCGTTGCGGAAGTAATATAAATCTGGTGAAGATAAACAAAAAAACCCGCCCCGATGAGGAAGAACGCAAAGCATATCTAAAAAAACATAGTGCTTACTGGAGCAATTATGTTCACGAAGACCTGGCCATCCGCACGAATATGGTCAAACTGCAGAAATAAGCTTAATGATAAGGAGTTCATTATGTTAAAAAAACTGTTACTGTTAACCTTCATATTTTCGTCATTTGTTGTTGCTGGTGATGTCGATGATGTAAATGCACTGATCAAGAAACACTGGGCTACCCAAAATAAGAAAGACTGGAAAGCATTTGTATCCACACTTCATTCGGGAGGAACCATGAATGGTGATTCCAACGGTTCTTTCTGGTACAGAACGCCGGCAACCGTAGCAGCGGTTACTGAGAACCAGGAGCGTGATGATGAGTTTAATTTTACGCCCCGCTACATAGAAGTGGATGTCCTTGATGAGGGTAATATTGCAATAGCGTATTACTATTTGGTAGGTTCCTACAAAATAAGCGGCGTGGAAAAGAATGATTATCGAACAAGAGTCAGTCAGTTATTGGTTGTAGAAGACGGTCAATGGAAAGTTAAAGCTGGCCACTATACACCACTACATAGCGGAAGTGGTATTCCGGACTAAAAAATGGTTTTCTTTAAATAAAAGCCCCGCTAATGCGGGGTTTTTATTTTCTTTCCAGTATTATTTCTATGCCATGAGTATATTTGTTTTACTGCAAGAATGAAAAAATGAAGATATACAAATGAAAAGACGCACATTTTTAAAATTTACCTCTGTTATTAGTGCAGTAGCATTTCTGCCAAAGTCCCGCTTAATAGGGCAGATGATTAGTGAAAAAAATCCGGTCAATACTCCAATTCCTTTATTGCCCATGCAGGGCAGTCCTTATCGAAAGAATTGTGATTCTCTGGATAATTATAATGATGTTTCTTTTCAAACGATGATAACTGATATTGTCCATTACCGAACTCCTGCAAAGTGTCGAGACAGCCTGATGCTGGGAATAAATCCCGAAGATGATATGAAATGAAAGAGTTTTTAGATACAGCACTGAATACTGCCACAGCGAATGGCGCTGACTACGCAGACATTCGTATATCACGGCATAAGAACCAAAGTATCAGGACGCGTGAGAACCGCATTCAGGGCATTTCCAATAGTGAGAGCTATGGCTTTGGAGTTCGCGTACTCGTCGATGGAACCTGGGGGTTTGCTGCCAGTCATAGATTAACAAAAAATAACGTCGCCAACATCACGATGCGGGCAATGGAAATAGCTCGGGCAAATAGGGTTGTACAACGCATTCCGATACATCTGGCTGAAGTGGAGAGCTATGAGGCGCAGTGGAATAGCCCCATTAAAAAAGATCCATTCGAGGTCTCTATAAATGAAAAAATTGATCTGCTGTTAACTGTGAATGCGGAAGCATTAAAGATCAAGGGAGCAAAATATTGTAGTTCTTCAATGCTGTTTATGAATGAGGAAAAATATTTTGCATCCACGGAAGGCAGTGTGATTCATCAAAATTTACATCGTGCCTTCCCGTCGTTTACCGTAACGGCCATTGATTCAGAAAGGGGTGAATTTGAAACACGGACTGTTGATGTATTACCCATGGGACTTGGATATGAGTATGTTGAACAGAGCAACCTGGTTGAGCAGGCACCGAAAATGGCCGAAGAAGCTGTTCGAAAACTCACAGCCAAATCAGTAGAACCAGGCCCCAAGGATCTTATTCTGCACCCCAGCCATTTGTGGCTTACGATACACGAGTCAGTCGGGCATCCCACTGAGCTTGATCGGGCGCTGGGTTACGAAGCAAACTATGCCGGAACCAGTTTTTTAACCGTAGATAAAATGGGAAAACTCAAATTTGGTTCAGATATAGTGAATTTTATTGCGGATAAGACGATCACAGGTGGATTAGCAACATGCGGATACGATGATGATGGAGTGAAAACCACCGAGTGGCATCTGGTAAAAGATGGTATTTTCATTGATTATCAGACGACCAGGGACCAGGTACACTGGGAGAAGTATCAAGCTGCCAGAAAATCTGCCGGGCTCCCGGAAGTCAATCGCTCTTATGGCTGCAGTTATGGGGACAGCTGGAGTTCAATTCCTTTTCAGCGCATGCCCAATATTCATTTAGAACCGGGAAAAGATACCCTTACGCTCGATGATCTTATCGCTGATACCAAAGATGGCATTTATATTGTGGGGGATGCCAGTTATTCCATTGATCAGCAACGCTACAACTTTCAGTTTAGCGGACAGGCCTTCTTTGAAATAAAAAATGGTAAAATTGTCGGCATGCTGAAAGATGTTGCCTACCAGGCGAACACCCAGGAATTTTGGAATTCCTGTGATGCTATATGTGATGAACGATCCTGGGAACTTGGGGGTACTTATTATGATGGTAAAGGTCAGCCGGGTCAGAGTAATGCAGTGAGTCACGGCTGTTCACCGGCCCGTTTCCGTAATGTAAATATTTTAAATACCCAGAAACAGATATGATCCTGAGTGAATCTGAATCCAGAAATATTATAAAACGGGCGCTGTCATTTTCATCTGCCGATGAAATTCGTGTCAACTTATCTGGGGGCCGCTCTGGCAATACACGTTTTGCCCTGAATTCAATAACCACCAGTGGCGATGAAGATACTCTCAATGTCCGGGTGTTAGCTTATTTTGGCAAACAGCACGCTACCGCCAGTGGAACGGAGTTTACAGATGATGCTCTCCAGAAAATTGTGCATACCGCTGAGGAAGCAGCCCTTTTTGCACCAGAAGATCCTGAATATGTGCCCGAACTCCAGCCTCAGGTCTATCTGCCTATTACACCTTATTTCAGCAGCACCGCTGCAGCTACTCCAGAGTTACGGGCTAAAGGTGTGCAATCATCCATCGAACCCTCTATTAATAAAGATCTTATCAGCGCAGGTTTTTTTAGTAACAGACATGGATTTTCTGCTATAGGCAACAATCACAATCTTTTTGGCTATTACCAGAGTACGAATGCATCGTTCAGTGTTACCACACGAACTCAGGATGGATTAGGGTCAGGTTGGGGTAGTGACAGTGCGCGAAATATTGATCTGGTTGATTACCAGGCAGCCAGCGCGTGCGCGCTTGAAAAAGCTGAAGCCTCCAGCAGCAGTAAAACACTTGAGCCGGGCACCTATCCCGTAATACTGGAACCCCAGGCTGTTTCAGATTTTATGCGCTTTGGGTCGTATGCTTTGAATGCCCGTACCGCTGATGAAGGCAGAAGTTTTTTTTCCAAAGCAGGGGGGGGAAATAAAACTGGTGAAAAAGTGGCAGGCGATAATGTTACCATGCGGAGCGACCCCACACACCCGGAATTGCTGGGTAGTCCTTTCGGGGGTGATGGTCAGCCGGCAAAGAAAAACATCTGGATCAAGAATGGTGTATTAACGCAACTATACTATGGCCGGTATTGGGCTAAAAAACAGGGTAAAGAACCAACTGGTTATCCATCCAATATTATCATTGAAGGGGAACAGGGAACGCTGGATGAGCTGATCAGCAATACTGACCGTGCGGTACTGGTAACCCGTTTTTGGTATATTCGCTTTGTGGATCCACAAAGTCTTCTATTAACTGGTCTTACGAGAGATGGAACATTCTGGGTTGAAAATGGTCGTATCAAACATGCTATAAAAAACTTTCGTTTTAACGAAAGTCCAATGGCTGTTTTTAATAAAATTACGGGTATGTCAGAACCCGTTCGTGTAGGCGGTTCGATGGTACCTGCCATTCGCGCTTCCGAATTCACTTTCTCCAGTTTATCTGACGCTGTGTAGCGCTTATTGGTTTAGATCAAATAATGAACAAGCACCGCCCCTGCGGGGCTTTTCGTTTGTGCAAGTAAGGGTAGAATAACACCATATTCATTTTTAGTTTTTCAAACATTTTTAATGTAATATGACCAGCAGTAGCGTGGATAAATAAAATAAAAAATGGGTCACTATAAAAAAATAATGGTTGCACTTATGGGCGATGGCAGCGAACAGCTTGTTATTGAGCATGCGGTTAATCTTTCAAATGATTTAAAAGCTAAGCTGGTCGTAATACATGTGAATGATCCCCATGCTGGAAAAATGAGTATGATGATGGATAGTCCTAAAAAGGTAACGGCTGACATGATACAGGATCAAATCAAAGAATATGGATATGAAAGTATATTAGGAAAAATTGAATTTATCATTGCAGAAGGTGAAAGGATTTCCAAGACTATAGAACAACACTGCAAAGATTTTGACTTATTAATTGTAGGGCATCGAAAAATGAACGAGTTTAAAGCCAGTATTATGGATTCTGTAGATGAAGGAATTACAAATCTCGTGCCCTGCCCTGTAATAGTTGTGCAAAAAGACTAGCGATCACATTTAACTCCTTAGCATAGCTTAGTCCAATATGGAACATTCCAGCGTTTTTTTACCTATCCTAGTATTTCTAGTTGTTTACGCAGCGATCACATTTGAGCTGGTAAATAAAGCTGCCGCTGCTCTGGCCGGAGTTGGAGTATTGGTCGTCTTACGCGTTACTACGGAGCACCATGCGGTGGGGTATGTTGATTTTGAAACACTGATGCTGCTGACCGGAATGATGATCCTGGTTAGCCTGATAAAAAAATCCGGATTTTTCACCATTGTTTCGGTAAAGATCGCTGAAATCACCAAAGGAAGCCCGGTAAAGATATTGGTATTATTTTCCGTTGTCACGGCACTGATGTCCGCCTTTCTTGATAATGTCACCACCGTATTGATCATTATTCCTATTATTATTGAACTGACCCGGGGTATGGGACTTAATCCTAGAAATTATGTTTTAAGCCAGATATTTATCTCCAATATCGGCGGAACGGCAACACTGATCGGCGACCCGCCCAATGTGATCATTGGTTCAAAGGTCGGGCTGTCGTTTAATCAATTTATACTGAACCTTACCCCAACGGTGATTCCAGTCTTCATCATTGTACTGGGTTATATCTGGTTTATTAATCGGGTTGAATTCAAGCCGATCAATACCAGCATGTCAAAATTAGTGTCCGTACAGCTCCTGCTGGAAAAGATCCGGTTTGAATTTGCCAATATTAAGATTGATAAGAACCTGATGATCAAAAGCTTGGTCTGCCTGTTTCTGGCTATACTGCTTTTCATTACCCAAACTATCACCGGCCTGGCCCCGGGTGTGGTGGCTTTAGGCATGGCCATGGTACTGCTGATCATTTCCCGGGCTGACGTGGAGCATGTACTGGAAGAGGTGGAATGGAGCACACTGCTATTTTTCACCGGCCTTTTTATCTTGGTTGGTGTCCTGGAAGAGTATGGGGTCATTGAATGGATCGCCCATAACGTTTTCTTGAATGTCGGCAACAATCCGTATGTCATTGTATTAATGGTGCTCTGGGTATCCGGAATTATATCCGGCTTCCTGGATAATATCCCTTTTACGATCACCATGATTCCCATTATCCACCTGCTGCTGGAAAGCAATCCTATCCCCAACAACATCCTCTGGTGGGCCCTGGCCCTGGGAGCCTGTTTTGGCGGTAACATTACTATAATCGGCGCGTCGGCTAATATTGTATCAGTGGGTATCGCGAAAAAATACGGGGTGGAAATATCCTTCATTGACTTTATGAAAAAGGGCCTTATTGTTACCCTGATTTCACTGTTTGTTGCCTCAATTTACCTGGTCATATATCTGCGGCTGTCATTATGAGTACTAAAGATCAAATGATCCTGGATAGCCTGTTCAGGGAAATTGTCAAGTTTTATTCGTCATCCCATACCAGCCTGATAACGCTGCGGGCCATTATTGAAGCCATCAAAGACCTGGATTGCGAGGCAGATATGTTCGGCTCCCAGTTAAAAGAGGTCTGTGCCATAATTACCAATAGCCAGCCCCGGATGTATCCCATAGATAATCTGATTATTCTTTTTGAGCAGGAGCTTGAAAAACAGGAATATTTTAAAGATAAGAATATTGCCACCATGAAATCAGCATCGATTGAGATCATTGAAAAACTTATCAAGCGCCTGGAGTACGATATGAGTGAACTGGCCAAGCAGGGACTGAATCATATCGAAGACGGTGATTTTATTGTTCTCCATGCTGTTGAAGAGCCTGTGGAACTACTCATGCCGGAAGCGAAAAAGATGGGAAAGGAATTTAAAGTACTGATCCTAAAGCAGGATGCGATCAAGACCATGCAGGTTATCAATATCATGGAAAAGAACAGTATTAAATATACTGTCATCCCGGAGTGGGATCTCATTCACTTTTTTGATAAGGTCAACAAGCTATTCATTGGTGCCTATGCCATCACGTCAGATGGAAAATTTGTAAGCGACAGCGGTACCTCCAATATTGTCAGTGAATGCCATATTCATAAATTACCGATATACCTTTTTTCACCTATTTTGGAGATTACTCCAACTTTTTCAAGACATCAGAATATTTACCTAAAGGAAGAATCCGAAAACGTTGGCGGGTTAGATTATACACTTATTTCCCATTCCAGCGATATTGTATCATTGGATTTAGTGGATCACATAATTACTGATCAGGGTGAGATCGAACAGAATAAACTTGCTGAATTCTGCACCGTTTAAATTATCATTTTCCTATCCTGAAAATTTATAATGTGACTCTGCCCACCGCTCAAACTCTTCTTTCCGTAAGGATTTGAGTATACCCTAACCTGAATAATGTAAGTATGAT
>Ga0208206_1000399_pt1 | contig 10433 bp, 10 predicted proteins | sample DeeseametaMP1483_FD_184187 | JGI IMG/M metagenome (GOLD analysis project Ga0208206, IMG submission 184187) | Marine microbial communities from the Deep Pacific Ocean - MP1483 (SPAdes) | ecosystem: Environmental > Aquatic > Marine > Oceanic | place: South of Fiji, South Pacific Ocean | collected... | reverse complement strand
GATGATATGGATGCCTTTGAACCGCCGATGCTGCCTGGTGGTATTTCCCTGCGCATTGATAACCGCGATTGGGCCCAACATGGCGATCTATACACAAAAGATATCCGTACAGTAAAAGAAGACGGCGAATTTTGGGATATGGAAGTTGCTGCTGAAGATGATCGCTACAACGTATATCTTAATTTTGATGATATTTCAGACATCCCTGCTGATTTCGATGTATTTGTAATTGATGTTACATTAGGAGTGGCACAAGACCTTCGCTGGAATCCGGTATATCGCTATGCTGTGAGCAATTCAAAATCAATTCACGACATCCGCTTTATTGCCGGAACGAAATCATTTGTGAATGAAAATAACGCAGGTGTAGACCTCTATCCGGACAAATTCAGCATTAGTCAGAATTATCCGAACCCATTCAATCCCCAGACATCTATTCTGATTACTCTTGAAGATATGGCCACTGTTGATTTGATTGTATACAATCTATTAGGTAAGGAAGTAATTCGAATGACAAGTGGGGAAATGTACCCGGCTGGATATCACAATTTCATCTGGAAAGGATTGAACAGTGATGGTAAACGAGTTGCCAGTGGTGTTTATTTTTACGCAACCAGGATTATGGACATGTCCGGCAATGTTATTTTGAACAAAACCAATAAAATGATAATGGTTAAATAATGAAAAAACTCACTTCATCTATAGCGTTATTAGCATTATGTGTAATGATAGTCTTTGTATCAAATGTTAATTCTGCTGGAAAACAGTTTGGTAAAATCTCCCTACCATTAGGCAAAGTGGAAGTCCAATCTTTTGGAAGTGATACGTGGGAAAAAGCAAAACCAAACAGACCGGTATTTGAAGGAGACATTATTAGAACTGCTGCAAAATCTCGTGCAGAAATTGCTCTTAAGGGTGGTGGAAAAATTAGATTGGGTGAAAAAACAGAACTGGAATTGAATGAAGCAAACGTAAAGCCTATGACAAAGAATTTTAAAGTAAATCTGAAAAAAGGGAATGTATTTGTATCTGCAAAAGCAGCATTTGGAGAAAAGAAAAATATACAATTACGAACTCCCACTGCTGTAGCGGCCATTCGAGGAACAAAATACCGAGCTAAAGCAGGTGAGGATGAGAGTGAGATATTGGTATATGATGGCAAGGTGGACGTGAATGCCGCTAAAAATATCATTGACGAACGCAAAGATAAACGGAAATCCTTTGCCCCCGGAGCACCAACCGGAAAACCAAAATTCACACTCGGCCCCGTTACAGAAATAAAAGCACCTACTCAAGTATCCGGTCCTTATGAAGTGACTCTTGAAGAATGGGTTACTCTGGCCGAGGGTATGCAGATTAATGTACGTAAAGATGGGAAATTTCATATGTTCGAGTTTGACCAATCCAAAGATGGCGATCTGGAATTTGTACAGTGGAACAAGGAATTAGACGCTGCTGAAGAATAAATCAGCAGAAATAAGATTCTTAAAAATTCTTATTCCCTAAATAATCTATAAAACTATTTATGAATGAACTATTAAAGCGGTTGGGCATTGGCGCCTTAATCGGTCTTGTAATAGGTCTAGTCATTAGCTTTGGGACCAATGCTGAAGGATTCTTCCTCACAGATTTATTAGATGGTTATGAATTTCAATCCTATGATGCCCGTATGCGAACTAGCGTGGCTGGTGTGGAAGAAGCATCCATTGATACTGTTGTCATTATTGACATTGAACAGCAGTCAACTGCACCAACAGAAGAAGGAGGTCTCGGTCGTTATTATAATTGGCCGCAAGCATATCATGGCCAGTTAATTGATGTTGTCAGTTCCGGTGAGCCGGCAGCGCTCCTTTTTGATATTATTTTTGATCAAGAGAATACGTTTAATTTTGATTTGGTTAATGCACTGAATAGTGATAATTCACCAAACGATGAATATTTAGCGGATGTCACCAATCAATTTCTCTTAAGCAATGATCCAACACGAATGGTGTACTCAACATATGAGAGTCAGAAAGCATATCATTCATTGGTCTTTGAAGCGGAGGATACCCTAATATTCTTATATAAAATGGATTCAGAACCGGAAGGATATGACCGCCCGGACCATTTTATTCAATTACCGATTGAACAGGCCAAGCGACTTCCAAGAGCAGACCGATTGGGAAATACCTATGTTGATTTATTACAAGCTTCGGTGCGAACGGGGAGTGCTAATTTCCCTCAAGATGAAGATGGAATAATTAGAAGGTGTCCTACCGCCATTTGGTTTGAAGGGCCCAACCATATTTATCCATCTTTAACCATGGCTGCAGCCATGGATGTGCTCGGAGTTCCCAATAACGGGTTGGATTATGATTTTGATCAGTTGGTTCTTACCATGCGGGATACGACAGGCGCAATCGTCAGGGAAATTCCCATTGATGAAAAAGGCCGTATGTATGTGAATTACTACGGTTATTTCAAAACGTTTTATTATTTGCCGTATATGTATTGTATGGACCCGGAAATGTTGGACCCAACCTACTGGAAAGGGAAAGTGGCTTTAGTGGGCGCTTCATTACCGGGACTTATGGATTTACGTAATACACCTGTGCAAGAAACGTTTGCGGGAGTGGAGATACATGCCAATGTGATTCATAGTATTCTGCAAAATGAATTTGTTTCGATCACAGATGCAAATACGAATCTCTGGTTAATCTTAATGATTTGTCTGTTTTTAGGTACCCTGGTAAGTGTCCCGTCAAAACCGTTATACACGTTACCTATTCCATTGATTGCAATTGTTGCTTGGATAATCTTCACCTATAATGAATTTTTCACTGGCCTGATAATGTGGGAGATTGTCCGTCCATCTCTTGCCATGGGGAGTACGTATTTGGGGATATTTCTCTACAACTTTTTAGTTGTTGAAAAAGATAAACGATTTTTGAAAAATACATTTGGTGCATACATTTCCCCGGAACTGATTGATCAAATGATTGATGCTAAAGAAGAACCATCTTTGGGCGGTGAAGAAGGATATCATACTGCATTTTTCACAGATATTCAAAGTTTCTCCGCATTTTCTGAAAAATTGTCCGCATCGGATTTAGTGGAATTACTGAATGATTACTTAACGGAAATGACTGATATTCTTCTGGATAACAAGGGCACATTGGACAAATATATTGGTGATGCAATAGTGGCTTTTTATGGTGCCCCTGCTCCTGTGGACAACCATGAATATTGGGCATGTATTACAGCTATAAAAATGCAAGAAAGTTTAGATGAATTGCGGCTAAAATGGCAAGCCCAAGGAGATCGTTGGCCTGAGATTGTCCATCATATGCAAAACAGAATTGGAATTAATACCGGTCCTATGGTTACTGGAAATATGGGTTCAACCATGCGTATGAATTATACTATGATGGGCGATACGGTGAATTTGGCAGCACGACTTGAAGCATCGGCAAAGCAGTATGGTATTTATATTCAGGTGGCTGATGAAACATATAAGGCGTGTAAGGATAAATTTATTTGGCGAGATTTGGATTATGTTATAGTTATGGGAAAAACCGAACCGGCACAGGTGTTTGAGTTAATTGCTGAAAAAGGGAAAATGCCCCTAGGATATGATAAACTTCTTGATGCCTATCATCAAGCGTTGGTGTTTTATCGAAATCAAGAATGGAATAAAGCAATTGAAGCATTTAAAGCATCTGATGAATTGGAAGATATGTTTCCCGGCAGAAAGACCAATCCAAGCCGCGTTTATATCCCTCGCTGTGAGCATTATAAAGAAAACCCTCCGGGTGATGATTGGGACGGTTCCTGGGCTTTAACAAAAAAATGATGAAATTGGCTTTCATTAAAACCTTAATTAAATAATAAATTCATTTATGGGAATTCCTAGATCGGCCGTCATTTTGTTGCAGGACGGCCGTTTTTCCCCCGGAAACTCTTTTGGTGCTGAAGCAGCCGTAAGGGCGATTCGACGAGCAGGGCAAAAAATCAGTGTTAGGTCAATTCAAGAATATCATTCTTGATCAACTAGAATTTTCAACCCCTCAAGATAACTGTTTTTACCCAATCCTGATATCTGTTTTACACACACATCTTTTAAAACAGATATTTTCCTAAAGTCTTCCCTTTTATCAATGTCGCTCAAATGAACTTCCACTGTTGGTATATTTACAGATGCAATTGCATCACGAATAGCATAAGAATAATGTGTTAATGCCCCAGGGTTTATTATGATTCCATCAATTGAATTAATGGAACCATGGATTTGATCAATTATTGCCCCTTCGTGATTGGACTGGAACCATTTAATGGAATGATCACTACTTTCGGGCGAAGATGCCAGCCAAGATTCTATATCTGCAAGTGTTTCTCTACCATATATTTCCGGTTCACGTTTCCCCAACAGATTTAGGTTGGGTCCATTAATTATTAAAATGTTTATTGTATAACCTTTAATGAATTTAAGATTAGTTCATCCGAAACATCTTTTGTAGTTGTTGCAGAACCCAATGTGTCCAAAATAACAAAATTTAATTTACCTGAAACAGTCTTTTTATCATTTTTAACAAAAGGTAGTATTTTGTTTTGATCAAAATTATTCAACATTGGAAGTGGAAGTTTTTCTATCGTTTTTTTCAATCTTTGATAGTCATTGTTTGATAAATGACCAAGCTGATTAGAAATCCAACCAGCACAAATCATCCCGTAAGATACGGCTTCTCCGTGGCGTAATTTCCCATACCCAAAATGTGCTTCTAGTGCATGCCCGATGGTGTGTCCAAAATTTAGTATACGTCGAATGCTTCCTTCTCGTTCGTCTTGAGTGACAATATCCGCTTTGATTTCACATGCGCGGTAGATGATATTTTCGAATGGAAACGATTCAATATTTTCCAAGCCATTAGAAATTTCATTGAAAAATTCCTTATCCTTAATGGCGCCATATTTAATTATTTCACCCAAACCTGATATCACTTCTTCTTTTGGTAGTGATTTTAAAAGTGTTGGATCAACAAATACAGCTTTCGGCTGGTAGATTGCGCCAACCAAATTTTTGCCTTCAGCGATATTAATACCTGTTTTACCACCGATGGCTGAATCGACCATTGCAAGTAATGTTGTTGGAATTTGATAATAATCTACCCCTCGCATAAAAGTGGATGCAGCAAATCCTGCTACATCACCAACGACACCACCACCAAGGGCTAGAATAGATGTCGATCGGTCACAATTCATTTCGATCATTTGACTGATAATTCGACTGAATTCGTTGATGCTTTTAGCAGCTTCTCCAATGGGGACTGTAATGAAATCTGTGGTAAATCCTGAAGATTTTAGACGGCCCATTAGATCAAATCCGAACAATTCCATTAGTCGATATTGAGAAATAATTATCCATTTTTGACCACGATTTTTTTCACTTAAAATAGAAGAAATTTGATCAAGTAACCCGGATGCAATATGGATTGGATAGGATCGATCGCCCAGATTTAAGTTGATTATATTCATAGATTTAATTGTTCAATTAAATTATTAGTAATTTGTTCAGGTGTTTTATCATTTACATCAATGATAATATTTGCCGCTTCTGTATATAGTCTCCCACGTTCATCTAAAATAGATAATAGTTCATCTTCAATATTTTTACCCTTTATTAGTGGACGATTATTTACTTTTTCAAGTCGATGAATTAATTTTGGAATAGACGCTTTTAAATATACAACTGTACCGGATTTAAGTTGTTTAAGGTTGGATTCTTTTAATACAATACCGCCTCCGCAAGCGATAACAGCATCTTCTCCACTCAATGCTTCAAGAGTTTCTGATTCCAATTTGCGAAATAATTTTCCCCCGTCTCCTTCAAATATTTCCTGAATAGATTTTTTTGCTTTTTCCTGAATTAAAATATCCAAATCTATAAATGGATAATTTGTTTTTTCAGCAAAAATTTTACTAACTGTGGATTTCCCTGAACCCATCATTCCAACGAAATAAATTATCATCAATATTTGGCTGTGGCCGAGATATGAGCTTTGAGCTGTTCCATAGAATCCCCACCAAATTTTTCTAATAGTGCATCAGCTAAAACAAAACATAACATACTTTCCGCAATTATTGATGCTGCGGGCACAGCACAGGAATCCGTCCGCTCTTTGTGTGCGTCTTTTTCTTCTTTGGTATGGATATCAACTGATCGCAATGGCTTGATTAATGTCGGGATCGGTTTCATGGCCATTCGTAATACGATTGGTTGTGCATTGCTCATGCCTCCTTCAATGCCTCCTGCATTGTTGGAGTAACGAATAAATTTTTCCCCATCATGACCAATTTCATCATGGACTTCACTTCCAAATTTTTCTGCGCCGCCAAATCCACCACCAATTTCGATTCCTTTAAAAGCATTTACACTCATCATTAATGCAGAAATGCGTGCATGAAGTTTTTGATTCCACTGTGTATAGGACCCAAGACCGTATGGGAGTCCCGTTGCAATCACTTCAAAAATGCCACCGACCGAATCACCAGAATTCTTGGCATCATCAATGGTATTTATCATGGCTTGTTCGGCATTATTATTCAAACATCGTACAGGTGATGAGTCCGCAATTTTACTCAATTGGTTTGGTGTGAGATCTTCTGGAGCAAGAGTTTCATCTTTCGCATCATGTATTTGTACGACGTGACTGCCTACTTCAATTCCAACATCTTCCAATAATTTTCTGCATACAGATCCCAGTGCAACGCGCATTGTCGTTTCTCTGGCACTGGATCGTTCAAGTACATTGCGTATATCATCAAATCCATATTTTTGGATCCCGGCCAAATCCGCGTGTCCAGGGCGAGGAAGTGTTACAGTTCGGATTTCAGTATTTACGGGTGAAACGGACATTTTTTTTGTCCAGTTTTCCCAATCTTTGTTCTTAACAAGAATGCCTACCGGCGCACCAAGTGTTTTGCCATGTCGAACACCACACCAAATTTCACCGAAATCTTTTTCAATTTTCATTCGACCCCCACGACCATGGCCCATTTGCCGGCGCGCTAAATGACTACCGATGTAGTTTTCGGAGATTTCTAACCCCGCTGGCAACCCATCCAAAATTCCTAATAGACCTCGTCCATGAGATTCCCCCGCTGTGAGAAATGTAATGTTTTTTAGCATAATTTGAACCTAAACATTCGTTAATAATATGTTACGAACAAACTGAAAGTATTCTTAATTTGACCACCTGGTCAATTTACTATTATTCATTGATTAAATAACATGAAACCTTTCGAAAAATTATCTGAAGAGAAACAAGCACGAATCATGAATGCATCCATTTCTGAATTTGCAGAAAAGGATTATGAAACTGCTTCTATGAATACGGTGGTGAATCTTGCCGGAATTTCCAAGGGATCGCTCTTTAATTATTTTAAAACAAAGAGTGTGCTTTACGACTATATTTACACATTAGCCTTGGGCGAAGTAAAATCATATCTACGAAAAGTTCGGGATGAAACAGCCCAACTTCCATTTAATGAACGTCTTTCCAAGATTGTAGATTCAGGTGTTATTTTTATTACGGAGCGTCCGCGGTTGGCACGCATCTATTTTAGATTAGTATACTCTGGAGACTCTCCCAATCGAAAAATAATTGTTAAAAAACTTCAAACAATGTCCGAAGAATATTTAGGCAATATTATACAAGATGCCATGGACCGCAATGAATTGGACCCCAGTATAAATAAGACTCAATCTGTCTTTTTTCTTGATGCTGTATTGAATCGTTTTTTAAAGGAATATCATGAAGCTATTGAAAATGGAAATCACCAATATTTTGATAGAAAAGAATGGGTGAAGGGAATAACAAAATTTTTTACAAAAGGATTATCTTAAGTGTTAAGCTGCGAAAGTGTTCGAGTGTTAAAGTTAACTATCACTCGTGAACACTTGAAAACCCGAACACTTAAACACTTATGAAAAATGAATTAAAACAAAAAGAATATCCATCTGTTCAGGAAATGAGCGATGATCAACGGATAGGGATTGTGAAAGATATTTTCGCATCCGTTACTGATAAATATGATTTTTTAAATCGATTTCTATCTGGACGTCAAGATGTAGCCTGGCGTAAACGCACCGTATTCGAAATGAAATTTTTTAACACTAATCGGTTTTTAGATGTGGCCACAGGCACAGGCGATTTGGCGTTGGATTGTGCCAACACTTATCCTGAAGTGAATGTTACTGGAGTTGATTTTGTCCAAGAGATGGTCAATAATGGGTTGAAGAAAGTGGACGCTCAATATCTGAATAATCGTGTTGAGCTCAAATGGGGAGATGCTACGCAGATTGAATTTAATGACAATTCTTTTGACGTGACGGCCATTGCTTTTGGAATTCGGAATATTCCAGATAAGGAAAAAGCGTTGTCAGAAATGAAGCGAATTATTGTTCCGGATGGACAGCTTATGGTATTAGAACTCACCACGCCAGAACTAGGGTTTTGGCGTAATGTGTATAGCTTTTATCTCAATGGCGTCTTGCCCAAATTAGCAAAATGGTTTACAAAAAACCCGGCTGCGTATGAATATCTTGCTGATTCAATTATGAATTTTCCCACGCGTCAAGAATTTCTCGCACTGATGGAATCCATGGGATTAAAAAACTGCAAAGCTATTCCACTAACTTTTGGGGTTTGCACTTTATATATTGGGCAGAAATAGGAATAGCCACAAAAATCACAAAATGCACAAGAAACTAAAATGAATTCAAACTTTCAGTGTTCATGAATTTGAACGCTTTAATACAGAAACACTCAAACACATAAAAGAATATGGATAAACAAAAAGCGATAGAACAAATTAACATCTTTGGAAAAAATACAATGATGGATTCCCTTGGTATTAAAATTACTGATTTTGGGGATGATTATATTTGCGGAAAAATGCCTGTAGACGAAAGGACAATTCAACCTTTTGGATTGCTTCATGGTGGTGCATCAGCTGCATTGGCGGAAACATTGGGTAGTATTGCGGGCGGGATGAAAGTAGATCATGAAGGTAAAACGGTCGTGGGAATTGAAATTAATTGTAATCATTTAAGAAGTGCTCGAAGTGGTTGGGTTCACGGGATAGCAAAACCCATCAAACTGGGGAAAAAGATTCAAGTATGGAATATTGAAATTAAAAATGACAATGATGATTTGGTTGCAGTGAGTCGATTGACACTGGCTGTGATTGATAAAAAGTGAACCACGGAGACACAGAGAAATAAAATGAACTTACAATCACTTTGGTCCGGTGCCATGGCTATGAATGGGTCGGTGGCGGTTTGGCGGTGTCCGCGAGATGAAAAAGCCTATTTTCTTGCAGATTATTCTGAATTTCCAGCGAAAGGACGCATCGATCTTCAAAATACAGAATCTGGTTTTATCGTAAGTCCATTTATGAATCCGGAAGGGAATGAAACGTTATTTTTAAAAGCTGATATTTTTGTTACCACTGATGAAAACGGAAATTGGGATGTGGAAAAGGGTGAACCACGGCGACTCGGTGATTCGGAGAAGAAAGATGAAAAAATATCATATCATTTGAATAACCGTCCAGACACGGAAATATCCGGTGAAAAATCTCACTTCATCCAGATGGTGGAAGATGGTATTTCAGCCATTGAAGAAGGTGAATTTGATAAGGTGGTTTCTGCCCGGACTTATGATGAACCTTTGCCGGAAAATTTTGATGTTATTGATCAATTCAATCGAATGGAATATGCCTATCCTGATGCATTTGTAAGTTTGGTTTCCATACCCAATCGTGGGACCTGGATGGGGGCGACACCTGAACTATTAACTGAGTCGTCAACCGATCATTTTCGAACAGTCTCTGTAGCGGGGACTCAATCATTTCCATTGGACAAAGATTTGTCAGAAGCGGCATGGAATCAGAAAGAGATTGAAGAACAGGCCATGGTGAGTAGATACATAATTGAACAATTCAAGACTATTCGATTACGGGAATTTGAAGAAACGGGTCCACGATCCGTTCGTGCTGGGAATATGATTCATTTGAAAACGGAATATGCTGTGGATTTGGATAATGTGCATTTCCCGGAATTGGGGACAGTGATGCTCAATTTACTTCACCCGACTTCGGCTGTTTGTGGAATGCCAAAACTTTCTGCTTTGCGGTTCATTGCTGCCAACGAATATTTGAATCGTGAATTTTATAGTGGCTATTTAGGTCCAGTGAATATGGATGGCGTTTCACGGCTTTATGTAAATCTTCGATGTATGCAAATTTTAAGAACACGAGCTGTGCTTTATGCGGGCGCTGGGATTACACATGATTCAGTTCCTGAAAAAGAATGGGAAGAAACAGCATTGAAATGCCAGACGTTGTTGGATGTGATGAATGGGGGGACTTTATCACAGAGACACAGAGAC
>Ga0208206_1000397_pt1 | contig 10467 bp, 8 predicted proteins | sample DeeseametaMP1483_FD_184187 | JGI IMG/M metagenome (GOLD analysis project Ga0208206, IMG submission 184187) | Marine microbial communities from the Deep Pacific Ocean - MP1483 (SPAdes) | ecosystem: Environmental > Aquatic > Marine > Oceanic | place: South of Fiji, South Pacific Ocean | collected... | reverse complement strand
ATTAAACTTGCTTAAAAGTAGAAAGCAAGGCAAAGTGGCGAAGGCATGAGTTTGCGTTCCGCTAAAATCAACCAGGTGGAGGTATATGGTCTCTTTGGCTTGGTGTTGTTAGATGTAAATAGGCCATCAACAGGATTTTTCAGCCTGGACAGGGCTGTAAAACCCTTAATTTGGAGAAGTCACATGTCAGAAGCAGTGATTGAATCAAACGTGGAACCAACTGAATGGTTCGGAGGCCATCGCACTTGTCTATGGGGTTGTGTGACAGTGTCGCTGATTTTCATTGGACTACGTATTTACCAAGGTGAGTTCGCCCTTACTTATGGGATAGACTCCGCCAGCCCTGAGTTCACCCAGTACTGGATGGGCCTGACTGCGTTACAACTGGCGTCAGTCGGTATTTTTTGTGGACTATGGTTTGGATGGCTTGTTGCCTCGGGAAGAAGGCTCTTGGACCAGCCAACCACCCACAAGGAACAAGTGCGGCGGGTTGCCGTTTTTTGGGGACAAATTGGCTTGGTCAGTTTCCATTTGTACTGGATGGCAAGTTTCAACCCTAATCTGGATGGTTCGTGGCATCAGACGGTGGTGAGGGATACGGCATTCACGCCGAGCCACATTCCAATGTTCTTCTACGGCTTCCCGATGGCGATCGTGCTGATCCTCGGGATGTACCTCTACGGGCGCTATCGGATTCCCGAGACCTATGGTCCGGGCAAGGGATTTCCCTGGTCCTTTTTCTTTCTGCTCGCTGCGTCGGTGACCGAGGTCGTCCAGATTGCGTTCAACGAGTGGGCCCACAGCCTGTGGATTACCGAGGAGATCTTCGCGGCGCCGTTCCATTGGCCGTTTGTCTTCTACGGATGGCTTGCCGCCGGCATCTTCGCCCTCTGGGGGGAGACAATCGTCCGGCTCATATCCATTGAGGCGGAAATCGATGGTCCGGCAGAAGAAGCAGTACCGGAATCAGTACCGGAAGCTGCGTAATTTAATAGCTATTAACAATCCCCGCCAGATGAGGGAAATTTGGCGGGGGATTGATCACACACCTTATAGAAAAGGTGTTATCAGTATTTAAAATGCAATACTAGGAGGAGGTAAGTATGTTGTCAGCAGAAAGACAAGAACTTAAAGATTTGCTAGAGCGAGGTCACGGGAAACTGGATGGACCCTCGGATACTAATTACAAATACATTGACAGGACGTGGGATGCCATATTCTGGCTGACCGCATGGCCTGTTGTCGCGGCTGCGGCTGACATTACCAAGTTGCTGTTTGCGGGTGACTGGGATATGTGGGCTGACTGGAAGGACCGGCAATGGTGGATCACCATCACTCCGTTTGCGATGATAATCATCCCCTCGGCCCTTCAGTATATTCAATGGCTTGCTTGGCGGATGCCCACGGGGGCGACTTATACGGCGGTTGGCCTTTGGTTTGCTGCTTGGATCGGCAGGTATTTTCAGTGGGATCTAATGATCGGCTACCCGCTAGCGTTTGTCTGGCCGGCCACTATCATTCCCGCCGGCATCCTGATGGACTGGGTGCTCTTCAGAACCAAGGGCAGTTACGTAATCACTTCCGTGGTCGGGGCTGTGGTGTGGACGTTTGCCATCTGGGCAGGCAACTGGGCGATGCTGCAACCCCTGCTGCAACCAGTAGAGTACATGGGGAATATTATGACCGTGGCTGACGTGCAGGGAATTGCCTACCTCAGAACCCAGACCCCTGAGTATTTAAGGATTATCGAGACTGGAACGCTTAGGAGCTTCCTGCAGGAAACAACCGCGGTCTCAATCCTGTTTGGATCGACAATTGCCATGTTTGGTTACTGGATTGGGCAAGCAATTGCCAGGTATATCGCTATCTGGCCCATCCTCAAGTTCATGAAAACCTGGTAAAAGCCGGGTAATGAGGTGGGAGCATGTTGAGAAAAATGCAAACTTCTATGACGAAAGGTACGAAATGATGAAACAACTACAGAAGACCGCAGCCTTTTTAGTGGGGCTGTGTTTGTTCATCGTGTACGCCTCGGTCGCATATGCACACGGGTCTGACCCTAATGTTGCGACAGGAGACGTAATCAACATGAACCTGGTTGCTGGTGGACTCGGGATTGTAGGCTACTTGCTTATGGTCAATGAGATCCCCCAAAAATTGTTAGGAACGTATAAAGAAAAGTAGCGTAAAATATCACTTTTTGAGCATAAACGGGAAAATAATAAGGAGAAAACCATGAAAACGTGTAAACGACTGATAGCAGTTTTGTTACTAGGCCCGGTGTTGGCCATGGGGTGGGTAGCGGCTGCCTATGCACATGGAGAAAAGGCTCAGGAGGCATTTCTGCGCATGCAGACCGTTGCCTTCTTCGACACGAAATTTGCGTCGGACAAGCCAGAGCCGGGAGACTTTGGGGTCAAACAGGGCGAAGAATGGACCGTCACTGGCACCATGAAGATCCTGGAAACGTGGCCGAAAACCATCGACGAGCCCGAGGTGGGGTACATCGGCGTGACCACGCAGGGGCCCATCAGCATCATGACGGGGAGGGTTGTCAACGGGAAAGACACACCCCACTCGATTTACCTCGGGCGTGGTGACGTGTTCAATTACAAGATGACCCTGCAAGGCCGGATGGTGGGTCGGTGGCACGTCCATCCGATCATCGGTGTCGAAGGAGCGGGGTCGGTGATGGGCCCCGGCCGGTGGCTCACCGTGACGGAGGCGCCTGGCGGCTTCTCCTTTCCCGTGACACTGATGAACGGTGAGACCGTGGACCTTGAGAACTATGGAATCTCGCTTGTGTGGACACTGAATCTCCTCGGACTGGTCCTGGGGCTCTGGTTCATGTGGCACTGGACAGTGCCGAGGGCGACCGTCACGCGGCTGATGATCAACCTCAAGATTGGCATGCACGATACCGGAGATGATTTTGGCCTGATCCAGCCTAAGGACTACAAGGTCATGGATATATTAGCCGTCCTCACCATAGCACTGTTGATTGGAGGATATTGGTATGGCGCTGCGACCTATCCTGGCGGCATCCCGCAGCAGGTCATTCGGTTCGAGCCTCCAAAAGCACATGAGGATCCCACCTTTGTAAAGATAAAGGCCAATGAACAAGCGAAATATGACGTTGCTGAGCATACGTTGGTGCTTCCCATCGAGGTTACAAACACGGGCAATACAGCTATGAGTGTGACCCTCTTCACCACCTCCACCCTGACTTTCATGAACAATGCAAGTGAAGGACGGCGGGTGATCGTGGAGCCGAATGTGGCAATTTTTCCAAATGAAACCAAGTCCCTAACGTTATCGATGCGTGATTCTGTTTGGGAGGAGGAGCGGATGATGCCGATCGGGGAGGCACTGATGTCGGTGACCGGGACGGTGATCTTCGAGAATCAGGAGGGCCAGAAAAACCTTGTGACCATTCAGATGCCCTTGAATCCATCATCGTTCACAGACTATGCAGGGGCAGCTTATTTTTAGGATCATCCACTGATCTGAATTTTCCGTTTATTCGTTCGGGCTGAGTCTTTCAACAAGCACAGCCCGAACGATATCGGTTTTTTACTCAGTGTAAGCTGGCTGAAGTAATAGATCATTGATCCTCATTTATTCTTGGCGTTGAGACAAACATTAAGCCTACAGTAGCGCCGCTTTACCTACTACAACCAGTCTTGAGTTGCACTTAAGAGTTTAATTCAGGACATTAAGGACGAGAGCCTGTTTTCCTGCGGTTTCCCGTTTTTTTCCTACCAAAACTTTACCCACCTTCAAGGAAATGAAAAGTGGATGTGAATTGTCCGAAACATCTTAATCTTTGGGGTTCCTCCGCGAAAGTACTGGAATAAACCAGAGTAAACAAGCAAATGTCCAGACTATACTTCCGATGGTGGAGAGAAGATCTTCGCTGCGGATGCCAGCCATAATAAAAATCAGTCCCGAGATGAAGAAACAAATCAGTCCAATTAGTTCAAAATAAAATATTTTCATTGCATTAATTTATGAAGGACTCTGTACGAATAGAGAATTGATTGAAAATATCACCAAACCGGCCCAAATCAGTCCGAACGTGATGCTGTGAGTTGGGTGAACGGTTCATGGTAAAGATACACACCAATAATGAGTTGGATAGATGGAGTCATGTATTGAATAAAACCCAGGGTAGTATAACGAAGTCGTTTTCCGGCATTTGTGAACCAGAGCAGTGGTAGTGAGGTGACCACGCCTGCACCGACTAAAAAAATTACAATTCTCCAATCTCCTCCAATATTCCCTGTACCATCTACATTCCAAACCACTATCATAACTGCTGCGAAAGGAGCAAGCAGTAATGTCTCCATCAACAGACCCACCAATGGTTTTACTGGTATCATTTTGCGTAATAAACCGTAAAAAGAAAAGGTGAATGCCAACGATAGAGCAATCCAGGGGAGTGAGTCAAAATCCCAGAGAAAATTCAAAACGCCCAAAGCAGCCATTCCAAGTGCTAAACTTTGCCAATAATTGAGGCGTTCCTTCAAAAAAATTGCTCCCAATAAAACATTAAACAAGGGATTGATAAAATATCCCAAACTGGTTTCGACGATTTGATTCGTGTTTACACCATAAATATAAACAAACCAGTTTACTCCCAGGAGCACTGCTGTTCCCAGGAGCATCCAGATATATTTTGGGGTCTTCAGTAAATCCCGAAATTCCCCCAAACGCTTCTGAACTGCCAGCAACCCCACTAGGAAAAGCACGGACCAAACCATTCGGTGTGCTAAAATTTCTAACGAAGGAACGGTGTCAAGAAGTTTCCAGTAAATGGGAAGAAAACCCCATGCGCTAAAAGCCAACAGGGCATATCCGATTCCAATTTGTGCTTCCGTATGCTGAGATTTAATAAAATTACTCAAGTAGTAATTTAAGTTTCAGGATTCATGTTTCAGTCTGCTGGATGCCGGAAAGTGCAGCGTGAACGTACTCCCCTTACCGTATTTGCTTTTCAATGAAACTGAACCTCCAAGCAATTTCATTAAACTTTGCACGAGCGCAAGTCCAAGACCTGTCCCCTTTAGTGTTCCGGATGAGTTGACTTGATGGAAGACTTCAAATATTTGCTGTTGCTGATCTACGGTAATTCCGCAACCTGTGTCCTGAATTTCAATTGAAACTCCATTTACATCATGAATGCTACTGACTTTGATATGACCTCCGGATTCAGTAAATTTAATGGCATTTCCCAGAAGATTAATCAGTACCTGCCGGACCTTTCCGGAATCAGAATAAAGCATAATTGGTGTGTCAGAGTGGAAAACGAGTTCATGCTGAAGAGATTTTTCCTGTAGAAGTGGTTCCAGCCATTCCATCACATCCTGCAGTAAATTTTCCAACTGAAACTCTGAGTTAAATATTTGCATCTGTCCAGCTTCAATTTTGGAAAGATCGAGCAATGAATTGATCAGTTCCAACAGATGTTGCCCGCTTTTTAAAATTCTACTGAGTCGGTCAATTTGATAATCTGAAAGTGGTTCCTCTTTTCCTGATTCAAGCAAGACTTCCGCAAAGCCAATAATAGCATTAAGCGGAGTACGCAACTCATGAGACATGTTGGTGAGGTACATACCTTTGGCCCGGCTGGCTTGATCAAGCTGACGATTTGAGGTTTCCAGTAATTCAGTACGTTCGCGGATGACGGACTCCATTTTTTGAAAAACTTCTGTCAACGTTTGAACTTCATCCATATTTTCCGGAAATTCATCTGCTTTGCCCTCGACTTCAATGGATTTTTCAGCAGGCTTGTGGAACTGATCACGGATAAGCTGCTGAGCCGCACCCCGTAATTTTCTAAGTGGTGCAGTGATTCGGTTTGCAAAATAAACTGCCAATCCCAAAACAAGAAGTAAAACTACAGAAGCAACGACCCAGATCCAGATTCCAAGTCCTGACAAACCTTGCCGCAATTTAGATTCCTGCTGACGTGCAAAATCGGTTTGCCAGCGAATCATTATTTCCACCTGACTGCTGATGTTCTGTACCAAAGGCGACTCCTTGTCTGTCCAGATAATCTGTGCTTCTTCCAGAGTAAGTTTTTGTTTCGGATCGCTTGTGTTTTTTTGCAGATTTTCAAGGGATAAAATCATCAACCGCAAATCATAAAAAACGCGTCTCTCAACTGATCGTTCTCCTTCCCACACACGTACCTTTTTGTAAAGCAGGTCGAGTTGCTTAAAGGCAGGGTGAATATCAACTGCCCATGTAAGGTCACGTTCTTTAATGAACTTCAAATCTCCGCTGTCGATCCAGGCCTTTTGTGCCAGTGAGGCTTTATGGACTGCATTATTCAGCGAAAACCACTTAAGGGAAACTGCAGGGAGATCACGGTGTCTGTCCAAAGACTGATGCTGTTCCAATGTAAGCCAGTACAGGGCAACAAAACCTAACAGGGTTATTGATGCACAAACTGCTGCAACCAGAATAATTTTATGGCGTAAACTTTGGAACATTTTTGTTACAGCATGAAGACAGGATTTTAGATTTGGGATAATTTAATAACAATGTTTTACAGGTTTACTCGACAGTCAAGAGTTTTATCGTGTCGTCCCGAACGTATGTGAGGGATCTTATAAGATATCAGCACTTTATCAGATCTCTCCCTTCGCTCGAAATGACATGACGCAGTGAATAATATCAGTATCTTACTAGAATAAAATACTCATTAGTAGGATTGTAGCAAACGATTTAGACTCTACAATTTGATAAAAATAAGCAACAAAGCACTTAAAAATTAGAACATAAATATTGCTCATTATCGAGTGATTTGTCCTGTACCAGATGAAATTCATCAAGCCTTCAGCTTGCAAGATTTATGTAAACAGGGCACTCTCAAAATGCAACGTTTAACGTTTTTATTTTCAGAAAGATTATGAAAAATAAGTCCATCCAGCAGCGTTTTCATGCAGCTCAGGTGTTGGTCCGTGACGCAGGTCTTTATGCTCTTCAGTGGTTTAGAAAACTTGATAGTCTGAAGACGGAAAAAAAAGGACCTCAGGACTTGGTAAGCAAAGCAGATCGTGAAGTTGAAAAAATGATTCGTGAACGTCTGCAAACATTATTTCCGGAAGATGGGTTTTTAGGTGAAGAAAGCGGAACTAGAAATTTGGATGCAGAAGGTATTTGGATTGTTGATCCTATTGACGGGACAATCTGTTTTCTAAATGGTTTGTCATCCTGGTGTGTATCGATTGCTTTTGTAGTTAAGAACCAAATTGAGATAGGTTTGATTTACGCACCGTGTACGGACGAATTGTTTGCATCTCAGCGTGGAACTGGTGCTACCTTAAACGGTAAACCAATGAAACCGAGTAAGGCCACTACACTTGCCGATGGAATTGTCGGGCTGGGATATTCACCAAAAAGTTCGATTGTTGCAACCCAAAAAGCCTTCGATTATTTGTTTAAAAATGGTGGTGTTTATCACGACGTTGGATCTGCAGCTTTGATGTTAGCATACGTAGCTGCCGGACGTTACATTGGGGTTTATGAATTTCAAATTAATTCATGGGATTGTCTGGCAGGTATCGCTATGGTTCGTGAAACCGGTGGTTGGACAAATGATTTTCTGGCCAATGATGGTTTACTCACAGGCAATCCAGTCTTAGTTGCAGCTCCGGGAGTGAAAGACGCCATGCAGAAATTGTTTGCTGCCGCCGGTCATTAATTCCATCCTGTTTTTTAGTTCAGCCAATGTTTCAGTCAATTCGACCTTTGCCAAATCCTTCGATGGGAGGGCATTGGCGTGGAAATTCGTTTCAATTCGGATTGATTGCTGAGCATATTGTCAGCATCCGCTATTTGTTTTACCCACATTTCTTTCCGCAACTTGAAGGAAATCAGGCCTTGCTGTCCGATGTCCAGTTGGACACATCGTATCAGTTTGGTGATGTATGGGGCTGGGAAGCTGAATTTTCCGGCTCTGCAGAAGAACACATGGTTTACCTGATTCAGCTTCAAGAAAAGGACGGCAACACAAAATTTGTTTTTGATCCATTTGCCAGGGAAAGCTTCGGTGGTGAGCATTGGGGGAGACCCATTGGATTTGTTGTGGATGAGGAGGATTTTCGGCTCAGTGTTATTTCCCGTCCCAAAAGTAAGGTTTTTCATGGAATGCGCCGGTTGCCCGTTCTGCGTCAGGAAACACCGACAGATGAATTAACTGCTTCCCGTCCACACCGCCCTCATCACCCTCTGGAGCAGAGTGTCATTTACGAGTGCCACGTCCGTGGCATGACCAATAGCCCATCAATCTCAGTTTCCAGATCTTCACAATCCGGGACATATCGGGGACTTGTTGAATGTATTCCGTATTTAAAAGCACTTGGTGTGACTGCAATTGAGCTTTTGCCGGTTTTTGATTTTGATGAAAACGAGAGGACTATTACTGATGCGGAAATTGAGCATACTGTTCTAAACTATTGGGGTTACTCACCGCTTTTGTTTTTTGCACCAAAACAAAATTATGCGTCAGATGTGGTAAATCCAGTTCGCGAATTTAAAGCTATGGTTGACAAATTCCATGAAGCTGACCTGGAAATCTGGCTGGATGTTGTTTTTAATCATACTGCGGAATTTGGTGATAATGGTTATGCAGATCATTTTAAGTTACTGGCGCCGGATCAGTGGTATTTGCGGGAAAAGGACGGAAGCTACAAAAATTATTCCGGATGCGGAAATACTTTGAATTGTGCTCATCCAACAACCAGACGAATGATTCGTGACTGTCTCATTTACTGGTCACACGTTATGGGTGTGGACGGTTTTCGGTTTGACCTTGCTTCAATTCTAAATCGGGATTCGGCTGGAGACATTATGGACTTTCCGCAGTTACTCTGGGAATTAAGACATGAACCTTCCCTGAAAAATATTAAACTGATTTCAGAACCATGGGATGCCGCAGGTGCTTACGAACTGGGAAAAGCAGCTGAGTTTGCAGATTGGACAGAATGGAACGATCAATTCCGTGACAAAGTTCGTCGTGCTGTGCGTGGAGATGAGGGCATGATGGAAGGGCTTAAAGAGTCAATTCTGGGCAGTCCAAATATTTTTGGTTCAGTAGAAAAAGGCAGGAAGCGGAGTCTAAACTTTGTTACTTCTCATGATGGTATGACTTTGATGGACCTGGTTTCATACAGCGAAAAACACAACGAGGCGAACGGCGAAGAAAACCGGGATGGCCACAGTACTGATTTTTCGGACAACTGCGGAACTGAAGGAGTAACTGATAATCTGGAAATACTGTCATTGCGCTTCCGGAAGTTACGCATGTTTCATTGCCTGCTGCAGATTTCCAACGGAATTCCCATGCTGTTGGGTGGTGATGAATTCGGGAGGACACAACAGGGCAACAACAACGCTTATTGTCATGACTCTGCTTTAACCTGGCTGGACTGGAATCTGACAGAACAAAACTCCGTGCTTTTAGCTTTTACTCGGCGTATGATTGCCTTTCGCAAACAGCACGCTCCATTTTTATTTTCAGAAAAAAGTAAATATAAATGGTTTAATGCTTCAGGTGGACCGGAGGAGTTTGCACCCTATGTCCGGACACTACACTTTGAAGTAACAAATCCTGGTTGGCCAGACCAGGCAATGCGCATTTTGATAAATTGTTTTGACAAGCCGGTTAAATTTAATCTGCCTGAAGAAATAGCCTGGAACGTTCTGATTGATACCGAAAAGGAACCTGCTGAATTCGTCTCGCCGGTTGGAGGGATTGCGTGGCTTGAGGGTTTTTCAGTACAAGTTTTGAGGGGACACTCAGTTGATAATTGACGTTTTCAAACCAAAAATTAAACTTGTCTCAGAGGAGATATATGCCAAAATCAAAAAAACATACTCCCGCATTGGGAGCGGATTACAGCGGAAAAATGAAGAGCCGCTTTGCTGAAAAGGTTAAACCGTCTGGCAAAGTATATTCAAAAGCAGATCGTCGTGATAATCGAGTAAAAGATAATTTGTCAGAGGAACTGCAACAGGAAATTAAAAAAGAGAATTCAATGCAGGGCGGATGTTTGTGCGGTGCAGTTAAATTTAAGCTGACGGGTGAATTACGTCCGGTTATCAATTGTCATTGCGGGCAATGTCTCCATACTCATGGAAATTTTGCGGCCTATACGTCTGTGGAAAAAAAGAATTTTCAGCTTGCTAATAATGTTGGACTGAAATGGTTTCGCTCCTCAAACGAAGCAAGACGGGGATTTTGTCAGGAATGTGGTGCCAGTATTTTTTTTGAACGTTTAGGCGGCAGTAATATCAGCATTGCTGCAGGGATGTTGGATTCTTCAAAAGGTCTAAAAACTGTTGAACATATTTTTGTTGATGACAAACCTGATTATTATGAAATTGAGGATGATTTGCCAAAATTTTCTCAATACTACAAAAGACAACTTGAAAGCGATACTTAACAATAAATAATAT
>Ga0208206_1000392_pt1 | contig 10525 bp, 7 predicted proteins | sample DeeseametaMP1483_FD_184187 | JGI IMG/M metagenome (GOLD analysis project Ga0208206, IMG submission 184187) | Marine microbial communities from the Deep Pacific Ocean - MP1483 (SPAdes) | ecosystem: Environmental > Aquatic > Marine > Oceanic | place: South of Fiji, South Pacific Ocean | collected... | reverse complement strand
TACCATTCCTATTATCGCTATAACCGGTACCAATGGAAAAACCACCACTACCCGGCTCATGAATCATATCATGAAATTTGTAGGTCATACGGTGGGTATGTGTACTACTGAAGGTGTCTATATTAAAAATCGATTAGTGTATGAAGGCGATATGACCGGACCTACCTCTCACAAAATGGTTCTCACTGACCCCACAGTTGATTTGGCAGTATTGGAATGTGCCCGAGGCGGACTTTTACGGGCGGGACTTGGTTTCCGAAATTGTGATGTAGGAATTGTTACCAATGTTTCCGAAGACCATTTGGGTTTAAATTACATTGATGATTTAGAAAAGATGGCTCGGGTAAAAGGTATCATTCCAGAAGTGGTAAAACCGGATGGATATGCTATTTTGAATGCGGATGATCCTCGAGTTGCAGATATGGCAAATAATACAAAGGGCAACGTTATTTTCTTTAGCTTGGAAGGAAAATCGAATTCTATAGTAAAAGAACATTTGAAGTCTGGTGGAACTGCCGTGGTTTATGAAGATAGTTCATTTTGTATCATGAAAGGAAAATGGAAATATCCATTGGTGGATGCAAAAGATGTTCCCATCACCTTTGATGGAAAAGCCAAATTCAATGTTGCCAATGTTATGGCAGCAATTGGGGCCGCTATTGGAATGGGTGTGAAAAATGAAAATATTGTTGCGGCACTTACCACCTTCTTCCCATCTTTTGCCCAAACCCCAGGACGACTGACCATGATGGATATGGGTAAATTTAAGGTTTTCACAGATTTTGCACACAATGTTGCCAGCTATGAAGGATTGGGCGAGTTTGTGAAATCAATGAATGCGAAAAAATCTATTGCCACTTTATGTATGCCTGGTGACCGTCAAATTGAAGACTTTGAAGCGGTGGCTAAACTGGCAGCAGAAACTTATGATGAAGTGGTACTCTTTGAAGGATATCAACGGGGTAAACCAGATGGATATATTTCATCCACTCTGGAAAAATATCTCATCAAACACGGCATGGATTCATCCAATATCGACATCATTTTTGATGAGCATAAAGCCGTTCAGCATGTATTGGATAATGCCAACGAGGGAGATTTAATCGTTCTCTCTAATTATGATATCAATGGCATTCAAAAACGAATCGCAGACCATAAAGAAATGTTGGACAAAAAAGCCACCTTGGAAAGTGCAAAACGGGAAATGGCCTAAAGCCAATAATAACGGTTCATTGAAGGTTGGAATTGGATTATAATTTCTAATTTCAATTTTCTAATTTATTTTCTATGTTTATCTGTGTCCATCTGTGGTTAAATTAAAGTTCATTATCATGTACAGAATTTGAAAATCCTCATTGTTGAACCCTTCTTTTCCGGCTCACATAAAGCCTGGGCAGAGGGGTATGCCCAGAGCAGCCAACACGAAGTAGAAATCATCAGTCTGCCGGGGCGCTTCTGGAAATGGCGTATGCACGGCGGTGCTGTTACCCTTGCTAAACGATATCATAAACTAAACTTTAATCCCCATCTCATACTTGCAACGGATATGCTGAATCTGCCGGTGTTTCAATCATTGGTGAAACCGGAATGTCCTGTTGCCATTTATTTTCATGAAAACCAGTTTACCTACCCATGGTCACCTAATGATGAAGATGTAGAACTTCAGCGCGATAAACATTACGGGTTCATCAATTACAGCTCCGCACTTTCTGCTGATCATGTGTTTTTTAATTCAAAGTTTCACCTGGATTCATTTTTCACCGGATTAGAAGATTTCCTGTGGCAATTCCCCGACTATCGGGAAATTCAAAATATTGACAAAATTCGGGCAAAGAGTTCTGTCTTACATTTGGGAATGGATTTAAAGAAATTTGATAATTATAAGGTTGAAAAAAGTGAGGATGAACTCCCCCTTATATTATGGAACCATCGCTGGGAACATGATAAAAATCCTGAAACATTTTTTGGCGCATTAATTCAATTATCACAAAGGGGATCTAAATTTAATCTGGCTGTATTGGGGGAAGAGTTCAAGAAAGAATTGCCATGTTTTACTAAAGCCCGGGGAACTCTTAAATCGCATATCGCCCAATTTGGATACGTAGATTCATTTGAAGATTACGCAAGATGGTTATGGAAAGCAGACATCCTTCCGGTGACCTCCAACCAGGATTTTTTTGGCGGCAGTATTATGGAAGCTGTTTACTGCAATACCATTCCCCTGCTCCCCAAACAACTGACCTATCCTGAATTATTTCAGATGAATGAAAATCCCCAATTATTTTATGAAGATGAGGATGATCTCATTAATAAACTGGGTTCATTTATCGAAAATATTGATAAAATCCAGAATCAGAATTTAAATGGAATTGCTGAAAACTATGATTGGTCAAATATGGTTGAGAAGTATGATGAGGAGTTTGTTAAGTTCCTGAGTTAGTGAGTTCCTAAGTTCCTTAGTTCCTGAGTTTTTTTATTTCAAAGAGAATGAAATCTAATTTGTGTTAATCTGTGGTTATTTTTTTTACCATGAGCCAATGTTGAATTTCATCAAATAACAAATACGACTTCTCTATAATTTCATATCCATTTTTCCAATAAAACTTCAGCGCATTTTCCCGGGCTTGGAGGATGATATTTCTGATTCCCTTTTTCAGGGCAATATCTTCCAGAGTTTTTACAATTATATTACCATAACCCTTCAATTGATAATTATCTGACACCGCCATATATCTAATTTGTGCTTCCTCACTTGTATTAAATTGAAGTCTTCCAACAGCAACTGCTTTCCCGTTTGATTCATCAATAATCATGCGATGGATTGATGACTTGTCACCGTCATCTTTTTCACTTCCTTTTGGCTGGAGCCATGGTTTACGTAATACTTCATATCGGAGGTTATAATATTGTTCAAACTCAGCAGAAGAATTTGGTTCAATAATTTTCACTTAAATTGTTTTTGAGATTAAAAGCTAATCAGCCCTTTTAACCGGATTGGGGCCTACCTTAGCGGTGCATTCTTCCCACAAATAACACCAATGACATAAAATGGATTCTTTGGGAAGAAAATTAATTTCGTTACCCAAACAATTATTAATCTTGTCAGCCGATTTAATTAATTTTTTCCTTAATTTTTCTAATTCATCCCGGGTATGAAGAACCGTAACTTCTGATCCAATCCTTAGGAAGTGCCAAGTGAGGGAGATTTCTTCCACCTGACCAAAATTTTGTTCAACTGCAATCTGATACAACGCCAACTGAATGTCATTCATGGCCTGACGCTCTGTTTTTGGGCGTTTACTGGTTTTATAATCGTGGACAATCCATTTTCCCGGCTCGGGTTGATCCAACCGGTCTATAATTCCCCTGAAGTTATGCTCACCAATTGTAAATTTTAAATCCACTTCTGTGTCTTCAACCCTCTGGTCAAATGTTGGACCATAGCGGCTATAATAATTTGAGAGACATCGTTTTCCAATGGAATAATAGAAATCGGAATTTTTACGCGTATCAGCAATATGGATTTCCTTATGCCAATGATCTACCCACAGATTATCGAATGTTTGACACAATCCGTCAAAGGTGATATAAGGCTTCACCCGGTTTTCTTCACTATATAACCACTCCAATACCTCATGAACCCGTTTACCCATAAATGCTTCAATACTTTCGCTGCTCTTTCTCACTCCATCTAAATAAATAATTTTATATTGCTGGGGACAATTTTTGAAAGAACTCAATTGAGAATAGGAAAAGGTGTTGGAGGAGGTACCTTTCGACATCATCTGTTTAATTTTATCCAACATTGGAAGGTCTAAAATCTTTCCTGATGAAGGGTATAATCACCAGACATAGTACGATCAATAAATAAAAATTCTTTGCCATTTGAATACACCCACTTCTGATAATTATATCCCCTATTATCCTGATAGGATTCATCCACCATTTGGGGTTCACCATAAATAATATAAATTCGTCCTCGATCTGACCGCCAGCCATGCATGAGGATTGAAAAATTTTTATTTGAAAACTTCACCCGTTCATTCAATTCACTTAATAATTCGTTCTCATCCGTTTCAGGTATTGGGTCTTTTTCTTTCCAATATGTATTTATTGCTTCCCATTTTTCTGAATCATCTTTTCCTTTTAATTGTTTATATTCTGAGTATGGAAGAACATAGCGCATAACTCCCACTACTTCATCAATTTCATCAGTCCAATAATTTTTTGTTTTAAATTCGTAGTGAAAAGAAGTCGTTTGTTTTTCTTCAAGATATCGTAATTCAATTTTATAAATACCCCTTTTATGTTGGGTGATGGGAATGGGAAGATAGTATATATTTTGAATCCCAACGTCTTTAATTATTACTTTTCCAGAGTCAATAGTAGTTTCATTATGAATGACAAAATATTCAATATCTTTATTCCATTCGACTGGGGTTATTTCTTCAATTACTGGTCCATCCAATGAATCATTTTGGGGGAAATTCACTTGCGTGCGAAGCCAGATGGTATCCTGTTTCTGGATCAAGAAATTTATTTGCTTCATCTGCCCTTCACCCTCTTTCATGAACAGCAAAGATGGACTAATATAGTTCACTCTCTCCAACGTGATTTTTTTATTAATTTTCCAATTCTTACGACTGTCCTCATCCTGAATATTGAGAAAAAGTTTGTATGCACCGGGAAGTAATGCAATATTTCTCTCCGATTTTAAATAATTATCGGGGTCTCGGGTATTTTCATAATAGGGTTCTGAAATATTTTCTCGCCAAGATTCACGATGGATCTGAGTATTTTTTTCAGCATCTGATATTACCAAAGTAAATATTATTTCACTCGAAAAATGGTCACTCTGTTTTTTAAATACAAAACGGTTTAGGGGAAGGGCAATATGGACATATAAGTTTAGACTGTCATTAGTTTTATTCCAATGTTGGGTATTAACATTAATTTTAGATTCATTTTTTATTTTAGATGATCTATTTTTCTTTGAAATTCCAGCACAGGATAGAATCATCAGTGCCATAATAATATAGGTTAAATTTGTTTTAATGATACTTACTCCAATTATAAAATGCCACACCTTTATTGGTTAAAAACCATACCCAGCTTTCGTCGCAATTTACGCCATATATTTTATTTCCAGGGATACCATCTTCAATTCCATAGTCCCAAGATCGTGCGGTAATGGTATCCGTCAATGTGATCTGATTTCCACTTGAACTCCAAAGAAATGACCCGCACATATCAAAATTCTGTATATTGGGTGAAATATATTCTTCATCATCATATCCATAAATAGTCCAGAGCGTACCATCCGTTCCCATAATTTTGCCATCTTCCAATCTAATTTTCCTCAAATCTCTTTTTGAGAGTGTTTTAATTTCTGTGCCCTCCCAACCCAATTTAAGCAGTCCTGCATCGGATGCCAAATAAAGATATTGAGAATCTGCTTCCATATCATAAATGTTAAATTGAGTTAATTTATCAAATTTATTGTCTCTATCAGGAATGACATTATGATTTATTATAGAAACTTCATTAATTCCATTTGAGGTTGCTAAATAAATGGATCCGTCATGTTCAATCATATCCCATACTGCAGAATCATTTAATCCATTGGTTGCAGTTATAATATTCCAATCCCGATTATACAGGTCAAGATAGAGAAGCCCAGACATAGTACCAAAATACATGGTACTGCCGATGCGCAAAATAGAATTAACATCCGTATTTTCAATAACTATAGATTCATTGTGGTAGTAATATGTCCATTGGTTTGTGGGTTCATTCCACTGGCTAATAAATGGAGTGTGATTCGTTTGGTAAAGACTATTAAAAGATAAAAACTGCCCTGTACGTTTAAATCTGCTGTCTGTAAACCACCAATTTTCTTCTGAATCAAAATATGCCTCTGTGACATTCTCGGAAAGTAAGCCAATAGAAATCATTTTTAATCTTGAAGAATGAACCCATCCTTTTAAAATAAAACCCGAATCTGTACCAAACCACTGGTTTCCTTCGTCATCTTCCATGTGCATGGTTACTCTTATTGTACGACCATCTTTATGGGTTATCTTATGCAATCCAACTGTCCAATCACCTTCAATGGAATACTTTGATATTTCTAACTCATACCCGGCATTACCTTGGCTAGAATGCCCCCAATCTATAAAATCAACTTCATTCTGAGCATCCTCCCAATCAGCAGGAAGCCCAGAGAATGGATCAAAGGGGATGAATTCTGCTCCCGAACGAATCCAAAAATATTCTGGAGATGACCCAATATCACCAATTTCATATATACTGAAAATACCAGAATTTATGAGGGACATATCCCGCCAATTTGTACTCACAGAAGATTTAAAACTTATACCCTGTCCGTGCACCATCCAGAAATAATCACGATAGGAATCAAAATAAAAATGGGTAATTTTCGGAAATTCTAATTGTACAGAAAATGTATAATCATATTGGAAATCTTCCCGAGCCTTATCGTAACGATATACTCCATTTTCAGTTGCAAAATAGAGGTTGAAATTATCTTCTGCAATAGCAGTAATAGCTCCCGGCTTGGTTATGATATACCAATCCTCAGGGACATATCTAAAATTTTGTGCTCCCAATAAGCCGAAAACATTTATGAAAATAAAAATATACCGCATTTAATCATTCGTAGAAATTAGCAGACTATTTCCAGTCATTTCTTTAGGCTGTTCAATTTTTAAATAATCTAAAATTGTTGGTGCAATATCGGCAAGTTTTCCCCTTTCTGCCAAACTGTAATTTCCATTCACTCCCACCAAAATTAAAGGAACCGGCAAAGTTGTATGGGCTGTGTGTGCCATTCCGCTCTGGGGGTCATGCATGAGTTCCAGGTTGCCATGATCCGCGGTGAGAAATATAGCTGCATTCTTCTCTTTTGTGGCATGTTGGATTTTCTCCAAACAGGCATCAATGGTTTCGATGGCGGAGATAGCTGCGGTAATATTTCCAGTATGCCCTACCATATCAGGATTAGCAAAATTCATAATGATGGCTTCATACTGATCACCTTCAATTGCGAAGAGTACTTCATCAGTTACTTCATGGGCGCTCATTTCCGGCTGGAGGTCATAGGTAGCAACTTTAGGTGAAGGTATGAGTTTTCGAGTTTCACCTGGAAATGGCTGTTCACTTCCTCCATTAAAAAAATAGGTTACATGAGCATATTTTTCCGTTTCTGCAATTCGAAATTGACGATAATTATTTTGGGCTAATATTTCAGGAAAAATATTATTTATCTTTTCAGGTTCAAATAAAACCGGAAAAGGGAAATTCTCCTTATACTTAGTCATGGATGTAAATAAAATATCCAATGGTTTTGTTTTAAAATGGGAATATTTTGAATGATTAATGGCTGTAACAATCTGGCGCATTCTATCTGCCCTGAAATTCATTGACAGCAGCGCATCTCCATTTTGAATGGGGCAATCCTCACCAATAACAGTTGGTTTTATGAATTCGTCCGTAATGTCATTATCATAAGAAGCCTGAATGGCTGTAGCTGCATCAGGAAATTTTTCTCCTTCGGAATGGATGAGCATCTGATATGCAGTTTCAACTCTCTCCCAGCGATTGTCTCTATCCATGGCATAATATCTACCGCAAACGGTTGTTACCCTGTATTGATCATCGGAAGTAATGAAAGTTTCTAATGTATTTATGAAATTAATGCCACTCACAGGCGAAGTATCACGACCATCCATAAAGGCATGTATGGCAATTTTTTCCACTCCACTTTCTCGTGCTGTTGATAGGATATATTCAAAATGGTCTAAATGACTATGGACTCCCCCATCACTTATTAAGCCCATTATATGAAGGGTGCTAGTATTATTTTGCACATGATTAAATACATTCTGAAGTTGAGTATTATTTTTTAATTCATTGGATTTGATGGAATCGTTTATTCGGACTAAATCTTGCTTAACAATTCTTCCAGCACCCATATTCATGTGACCCACCTCCGAATTTCCCATTATTCCATCTGGCAAGCCCACAAATTTTCCTGAGGTTTCAATTTTTGAGAGAGGGCAGTCATTCATCATTCTATCTAAAGTAGGAGTATTTGCCTGGGCGATGGCATTTCCCTCCTTTTCTTGGCGAAGTCCAAAGCCATCCAATATAATTAACATGAACTTTAGCATGAATTAATTCCCTTGATTAAAATGCCCAAAATCTTGGAATCCAATATACTGCGGTAATCCAAAATACTAATGTAAGGGGAATACCCATTTGGAAGAAATCTTTCAATCGGTATTGCCCTGGAGCGAAAACCATCATATTGGTTTGATATCCCATTGGAGTCATGAAACTACAGGAGGCTCCGAAACAGATTGCCACCAAAAATGGGCGTGGATCCACATTAAGAATGGTAGCCAACATTATACCGATGGGTGTAAGCATCACTGCCACAGCTACATTTGAGATGAATGCTGACAAAATAAATGTAACCCCATACAGTACTGCTAAAATAATAACCGGGTCCAACCCTTCTCCTCCTCCAATGAGTGTACCAATTCCAATAATGAGATCTCCGGTTACCTCATCCAGATTTGTTTTTTGAATGGCAATTCCCATGGGGACTAAGGAAGCAATGAGAAAAATAACTGACCAGCTAATAGACTCATAGGCATCCTGTATTGAAAGTGTCCGCATAACCAACAATAAAATGGCCCCCAAAATGGCGGCTTTCACAATTGGTATTACACCGAATGCAGCCAGTAACATTACAGCAGGGATTACTAAAATAGAAAACCACCAATAGCGCTCATACCTGAGATGAATATCCAATTCTTCCAAAACAATGAGGTTATTACTTGTCCGAAGTATTTCTAACCTTTCCTTCGGAACCATTATTAAAAGGGTGTCAGAAAATTTCAGGCGGATATGGGCAATTTTATCCCGAAGTAATTCACGTTGTCTCTTTACAGCTAAAACAAAGGATCCATAGCGATTTCTAAAATCAAATTCTTGGAGCGTTTTACCAATTAATGCAGATTGCTGGGAAACGAGCCCTTCCACAATTACATGGTTTTTCCCGGTTAATTCTGCCACGTTCATTTTCACATCTGTTAGAAGGAGAACTTTCATTTCATCTTTGAATTTCAACATATCTTTCACATTTATATGAACCAGAAAAATATCACCTTCGCGGATAATAATATTTTGCAAATTAAAGCGGATATTTTCTGAATCACGAATAATTTTGTACACTTGAAGATTATATTTTTGGGAGATATCTAAGTCTTTATAGGCATTCCCAATTAGGGGTGAATCTTCCCCCACTTTGAATTCTGTTAAAAAACTACCCATGTGATACTTTCTGGTAAGAGAGGAAATAATGGACCGTGAGGGCATAAACCATTTGGAAATAATCATGTTGTAGAGGGTGCCCAAAACAAGGAAAATTAATCCTAATTTTGTAAATTCAAACATTGAAAATGGAGCCATATTCATTCCTTCCATAATGGAACTTACAACCAGGTTAGTGGATGTGCCTATGAGGGTTAGGGTACCGCCAAATATTGCCGCGTATGATAAAGGGAGTAAAACTTTGGTGGGACTGATACGAAATCGTTGACAGAGGTCAATTCCCAGTGGAATAAATATAGCAACAGCTGCGGTATTATTAATAAACCCTGAAATGATTGACACGGTAAGTAGGAAAATAAAGATAGTGAGCCATTTACGATTACCACCCTTTTTTGCAAGGAAATCAGCAAACACTTCCAGAAATCCCGTTTTTACCAAGGCACGGCTCATAATAAAAATGGCCCCAATGGTTATTACAGCCGGATTGCTAAATCCACTAATGGCTTCCTGCCAGGTTAGGACATCAAATAAAAGCAAAATGCCAATTGCTCCCATGGCAGTAACTTCGATGGGCAGTATTTCCATGACAAAAAACACAACCATTATCAGCAATACCGAAATAAGTATTATACCATCAATTGTAATAAATATATTCTCCCATATTTGACTCTACAAACGAGGTGGAAAAGTAAGACTATTTGAGTTTTGCTAAGGTCTTTTTTATTTGATTAATGTTATCAGAAGAAAAGCATTCAATATCATTTTCATGGCATAAATGGGCAAAAATACCCTCACCTGTTTTTAATGTTTTTGTGAATGACCCATCATATATTTTACCAATTCCACAGGATGGGCTTTTTGATTTTAATATTGCCGTTTTTACTCCAACCTCTAAACCCGATTGCAAAGATTTATCCGCACCTCGAATAAATTCCTGTGTAACATTTTTTCCCTTATTTGTTAAGACCTTTCCTTTGCCATTAAGGATGTCTTCAGCACTCCCCTGCATTTCTGCCGAAGGTCGAGGCGTTCCCAATCCCCCAGATTCTTCAGGACAAACAGGAATCCATTCCACATCCAATTTATTTAACTCATTTAATTGGGAGTGTCCACCATTATAGCGACAGTTTTTTCCTAATAAGCAGGCAGAAATCAAAACCTTTTT
>Ga0208206_1000349_pt1 | contig 11138 bp, 10 predicted proteins | sample DeeseametaMP1483_FD_184187 | JGI IMG/M metagenome (GOLD analysis project Ga0208206, IMG submission 184187) | Marine microbial communities from the Deep Pacific Ocean - MP1483 (SPAdes) | ecosystem: Environmental > Aquatic > Marine > Oceanic | place: South of Fiji, South Pacific Ocean | collected... | reverse complement strand
CTTACGTTGGGCATTCGACGGCGCCGCCGCCGCACCCGACGGCATTGCCCAGCGCAGCGTCACCGGCCTGGCGATCGACTTGGATGGAAACCGTATCCTGGCCGGATTCACCGACGACCCAGGCGCCGAGACCGCAGCCGGCGTCTTGCACATGCTTGATGACCGTCCAGTTACTTTGTGGTCGGTCTCCGTTGGGGGACCTGTTATCGGGGTGGACCTCTCCGATGATGGAAGCCGCATGATGGCCGGGTCCGCCGACCGGAAAGTCTCCTCGTACAACATGGATGGCGCTGTTAGGTGGACGGTCGAATCTTCCGATATCGAGGGCCAACCGGCGAACGTGGCCGCGGTTTCAGCGGACGGCTCACGCGCCGTGGCCGGGGACCAGACTAACCAGGCCTACCTGCTTAACAACGATGGAGCAAAGATCTGGGTTTTCGACGCGGACGGCGCCATCAATGACGTTGCGGTTTCCACGTCGGGCAACAGAGCTGGGGTAGGTACTGCCAGCGGCAGCGTGTACGTTTTAAGCAACCAGGGCACGGTGGTCGGACAAGTATCCCACCCTGAAACTTCTATCCTGGCTTTGGCCACTAATTCCAGCGGCTCCCTTATTGTCGCTGGGACCGCAGATGGAAGAGTTTTCGCATTCGACGGCCAGGGGGTCATGTTGTGGGAGGTGTTTTTGGGGGGGTCTGTTTCCAGTGTGGCTGTGAACTCTGCCGGAACCAAGATCGTCGCTGCGTCCGGGAATACTATCTATCGATTATCGAACCAATAACCCCAACCGGGAGAAGGTCCATTCTTGTTACCGAAGTGCAACAAACAGTGGTAAGTCATGTCGATTTCGTCTTACGCAGCCATAAGACAATCTGAAAAGCCTCATAAAAGGTTGACATCATGAATCCAGATAAATTATATTCTGGTTCACCCTGCATAAAAAACAGCGGTGGTCTTTGATGAGGAGCCACAATGCTGGCGGGAAAGGATAAATCTGGAGGAGGCAACCCGATGACAAAGTTGCGGAAGTTCACATTTCCTATCTTGATCGGCATTTTCTTGCTGGTCTTGCTGGCTTGTGGTGGAGAAAAGAAATCCGAAGGTCTCAGCTTCAAGTTCCAATACGCTTGTATCAACCGGACCCTTGACCCCTGCGAACTGCTCGCAGCCCCTGGTGGAATGGTCGACAACATCAGGGAGCGGACCAACGGGCAGATAGTGATTGAAATATCTTCCTTCCCGGAGTTGGGTCTGGCCGGTCCTGATACCCTGCGATTGGTCGCGGACGGCACTCTTGGAATGGTCGAGATCTATAGCGGCTACATCGGAGGCGACCTTCCGATCGTCGATGTAGCCAACCTTTGGGGCGTTATTGGGGACATTGGCACCAACTGGAAGACCATCGAAGCCGTGCAGGGCCCAATTCACAAAATTATCGAAGAACGGTCCAACGGGATCGTATTGGGCGAAAGCTATTACGGCAACAACTACTACTATGCCGCAAAGGCCCTGCGGAGCCCGGACGATCTTAAAGGGATGAAGATCCGCAGTCACAGCACGGTGCTGGGCGACCTCATCAACGGCATGGGCGCCGATGCCCAATTCGTGGCATTCTCAGAGGTCTACACGGCGCTGGAACGCGGCATCCTTGACGCGGCCGTCACCTGCGGACCTTGCGGCGCTGGTCTGCGCTGGTTCGAAGTAGCCGATTACCTGAACGGCCCCATCATCTCCATCGGAGTCACCTATATCACGATTAACAAGGACCGTTGGGAGGAGATACCGGCCGACCTTCAGGCCATCATGAAGGAAGAGGCAATGGCGCACCAAAAGGAGAACCGCAGATTGGTTGAAGCTGTCTGGGATCCGTTAGGGATCACAGAGAACGTCGCCGGCGGCATGGAATTCGTCGAGTTCTCCCAAGAGCTTAAAGACGCTCTTAAGCAGGCTTCGATCGACGTGGTGATTCCCAACTGGGTAGACCGCAACGGCGGACCCGGATCCGAAGCCGTAACGATGTTCAACGACTTGGTCGGCCCAATCGTTGGTGTCACAATTGACGCTAACGGCAAAGCAATCGCCAACTAAAGACAGCTTGTTCAGCTAAAATCGGGCGACTATAAAGCATCCATCACGGCTGTTTTGGTCGCACGACATGGAATCATTGGGGGCATCTTCGGTGGAATTGAACTAAAAATTCCACCGAAGGTGCCCTTTTTGATTTTTACTTCAGCCCGGTAAGGGTGGCCGGGACCGAACTTTGCTCGTTTCGATACTCCGGTCCTGAACGAAACATGCACATCGCATCGGACTACGGACCCAAACAGCGAATCGTCAGTCCTGACCGTAGACCCCAGTATCATCATGAGAGGCGTACTGTTGGATTTGGGTGCGATACAGGCTGTCCAAGGTCAGAAAATAGTTACGAATTAAGTTCTCTCGGAAAGTTGCTGGTGTCAACGCTGCAACAAGAGGGAATCATGATTAGCGAAGATACTTGTCACTTGCCTCCGAGCTTTGAAGCAATTCATGATGTATTCTCTATCTCATTTGATCGATATCAAGCAATCTTCACACCTTCGGTAATGCAGCAAACCATTGAGCGAATTATCATGGGTACAATTCTTCCGGAAATGCACCCGGTTTTATGGACCAAGTATCGAGGGGAAATCGCCGGTCTTCTTCCTGCTGTTGTCAAAACCGTAGGTAACAAGATAAACGAAGGAGCGCGAATCGACACGGTCAGGCTCGCTATCTTCTTGCACCAAATCGCTAAGGGAATCCCGACGATAATGGAAAATCCAGATGACGATGTTGCAAACGCCGAATTTGGATTAAGAAATAATGCTGTCATCGATTTGGCGGCTGAAGATACCAATCGTTATATTTTGGGTAGTGCCAGAGTCGGCCGCAGGCTTTGGAGCATTAACCATCTGCGGAGCACAGCCTGAGTTCTCGCATTCCAATCTGCCGCGTGGCTGTCAACTTGGCTGTCATAATCGAGAAGATAGAAGTGGGCCGTGCGGGGGTCGAACCCGCGACACCCGGATTAAAAGTCCGGCGCTCTGCCAACTGAGCTAACGGCCCATTGTGAGGGTGGACGAGGCGGGGAGCCTCGACTGAGATATTGTATCACCCGCCCCTGCGTGGGAACACACTCGACACGACCCACCGGCCATTGGTCCAGGCACACTTTCTCCGCACTAGCCCTCCCACGTAAACCCGGCTGCGCCGGTTGCACATTCCTGTCCAAATGTGGTACTTTGCCGGCGTAAACCAACTCAGTATTTGGAGAAAGATGATGGGTTACACACCGAGTCACCTGGGTCATGTGAACATTTATGTAAGGAACGCTGAGGCTTCGCGCCAGTGGTACGAGGACGTCTTGGGTCTCCACACCTACGACTTCCTGGCTGGGCGGGCGGCATTCATGACGGCAAACCTGGACGAGTCCCACGAGATCGCGCTGATGGAAGTCGGCGCCGACGCCGAAGGCCCACACAAAGGCCAGGTGGGCCTGAACCACATGGCCTGGCGCATGGACACCCTGGCCGACCTGGAAGACTTCTACAACAACCTGCACAAGCATGGCGTAGAGATCAAACGGGTCTCCAACCACAGCCTGTCCCTGGGCATCTATATCGAAGACCCCGACGGCAACGGCATCGAGGTTTACTACGAGACCCCGCGCAGCGAGTGGTACCGTCAGGAAAAGCTCTTCATGCACGGTGACCGCCCCGAGGTCAACTTCCCCGGACCCTGGGAAAAAGAACTCCAGCCCGACGGCGTAGCAGCCAAGAGCTAAACACCCCATAAGCAAACAAAAAAGGCCCCGATTCATCGGGGCCTTTTTAAATGAGCTGAACGCCGAATGCCCCGATTAATCGGGGTTACGAAACCACAGCTATCGCCTCAATCTCGATCAGCATGTCCTCATGGACCAGAGCCTTGACCTCCACCATCGTGCTGGCTGGATAGCCGCTGGTGAAAAACTCGGCCCGCACCTTATGGATATCGGCAAAGTGCCGTTCCAGGTTGGTCACGAACACCGTGACCTTCACCACGTCGTCCATGGTGGCCCCGGACTCCGCCAGGACAGACTGCATGTTCTGAAGCACTTTGCGGGTCTGGGCAGAGACATCGCCCACGCCAACCACGCTGCCGTCCAAGTCGCGCGCCACCTGACCTGAAACAAACACCATCTTGCCGGCCGGGACCTCCACTCCCTGGGACATTATCCCGCCGGGCGCCGATACCTTGGAGCTCTGAAGGATCGTCTTAGCCATTACGGCCCTCCCAAATCAATTCGATTTATTGCTGGAAGAATCAGCGGCTTACCGCCAGTTTGCGTCGGTCGGATAGAGGTTCATGCTGCCCCGGGCCGAACCCTGGATACCCTCCACACGCCACTTGTCGGCAGCTTTCTTGAACACAGCAAAGTGGGGCGCCTTCAGGTGGTCCTGGAAGGCCGCCTCGTCTTTGTAGACTTCATAGAGCCAGATGCGGTGGTCGTCGTCAGCATCTTGGACCGCGTCGAACCGCAGGCAGCCAGGCTCGTCTTCATTGGCCCCCTTGGCGTCCACCATCAGCGCTTCCAGGAACTCGTCCCGGTGTCCTTGTTCGATCTGAATAGGAACGATCACTACATACATATCTTCTCTCCGAATTCTGATTGCCTCTGATGGCAGGCGAATATTACGCCCTTTATGGCAACGGGGCAACGGTTAAGGGGCCGCGGGCGCCGGGCGTGATACCATCTCACCGTTCAGCAGAGATAATCGTATATTAGAAATCCCCAGGGCCCGAGTCACGGAGGTACGGCCATGCCAGCGAGAACTGGAGCGGAGTACATCAAGTCTCTCCACGACAACCCGGCCGAGGTCTATCTGAACGGCAAGAGGGTCAAGGACGTCACCACCCACCCCGGCCTGCGCAACGGGGTGCAGACCATGGCCAAACTGCTGGACATGCAGCACGACGTTAAACTTCGTGACGAGATGACCTACGAGTCGCCCACCACCGGCGACCGTGTCGGTCTGTCGTTCCTCACCCCGCGGACCATCGAGGACCTGGAGCGGCGGCGGGTGATGATGCAACACTGGGCCCGGACCACCTGCGGGATGATGGGCCGCAGCCCCGACTTCATGAACGTGAACATGATGGCCATGGCCGCAGCCGGCGACTACTTCGCCCAGAACCGGCCCGAGTTCAAGCAGAACATGCAGAACTACTACGAACTCATCCGCGAGAACGACCTGGTGCTGACACACACGCTGCTGAACCTGCAACGCAACCGGGCGCCGGGCGCCACTCCCCTGGAAGACCGGACCGACATCGCCCTCTCAGTAATCAAAGAGACCGATGCCGGAATCATCGTCCACGGAGCGCGGGTCCTGGCCACGCTGGCCCCTCTGTCCGAGGAGATCGCCCTCTATCCGACAACCTCCCACATGCTGCCGGACAACGCGCCAAGCCCCACGTCCTTCGCCTTCGCCATCCCCTGCAACACCCCTGGCCTCAAGTTCCAATGCCGGGAGAGCTTCGACCTCAGCCGTTCCCATTTCGACCATCCCCTGGGCTCCCGCTTCGAGGAGATGGACGCCGTGGCCTTCTTCGACAACGTGCTGGTGCCCTGGGAGCGGGTGTTTCTCTTGGGCGACGTTGCTCTCTGCAACAACATGCAGCTCGCCACCCACCGGCACCTTCACGCCGGCCAACAAGTTGTGACCAGGAACGTGGCCAAGTGCGAGTTCGTCTTGGGGCTGGCCAATCTCATGACCGAGACTCTCGGCTCCAACGACCAGACCCAGGTCCAGACGATGATCGCCGAGATCATCGAGAACCTGGAAGTCACCAAGGCCTGCTTGCGGACGGCGGAAGTGGACGCCAAGATCGACGAATGGGGCGTGATGTGTCCTTCCGAGCTGCCCCTGCAAGTGGCCCGCAACATGTTCATCCGCATGTATCCCAGGATGGGCGAGATACTGCACCTCCTGGGTTCCAGTAGCTTGATGGCCTTGCCCACCGAGGCTGATATGGAAGGCCCGCTGGCCGAAGACATCAGCCGCTACCTGGAGACCGATACGTCGTCGGCCAAGGACCGGGTGCAGTTGTTCCGGCTGGCCTGGGACGTGAGCTGCAGCGCCTTTGGGGCCCGTCAGATACTCTACGAGCGGTTCTTCCAGGCCGACTCGGTGCGCAATGCCGTGATCCTATACAACATGACCGACCGGGAACCCGCCAGCAACTTGGTGCGGGAATTCCTGGCCCAAGATTAAATATCTTAAGTAAGGAAGTTCAGATGTCAGAGCCACGCGTGATCCGAAAAGAAGAAGTGGAAACCGTGCAACGCGCGCCGGGCGTCTCGGTTGCCAGCAGCGTGACCAAAGAGGTGGGCGCCACCGAGATATCCAGCGGCATCACCACCTTCCAAACTGGGACCTCCAACACCACCCACTTCCACAACGCCGAGGAGTCGGTGATCGTTATCGAGGGTGAAGGCATCTTAATGATCAATGGAGAAGAGAACTATGTGCGGCAATACGACGCCGCCTTCATCACGCCGGGCACTCACCACCGCCTGATCAACACCGGAGAGGAGCCCTTCAAGATCGCCTGGTCCTACGCGACTGTGGACGTGACGCGGACTTTGGTCGATGAGTAGGGTGGTGCACCGAGAGCGATCGGCCCACGCTCGCTAATCCTGAGCCTGTTGAAGGACCTGGCAATGGGTAACAGCGTTCAGCTCCCCTGCCTCGCCCACATACCTGTCATTCTGAGGAGAGCCGGAGGCCGACGAAGAATCTGCCAATCACCGCCTTGGCAGACCCTTCGGCTTCGCTCAGGGTGACACCGGCGTAGCGCTGTTGCCGCCGGAAACTAGGAATGATTAACCATGAACCTACTCCACATAGAAAAACCCTTCGTTAGCCTGCTCAGCGAACTGCTGCCACTGCCCTGGTGATGAGTGGTGCCGGGCCTGCTCGGTTTACTGGGGGGTTCCTCAGCCGGGCTGGCCTTCACCCCTGCGTTGCAGGTGCTGACTTGGCCCTTCTTGGCGGTGACCTTGCTCATGCTGGCGCGGGGCTGGTGGCTGGCGCCGTCCCACGGCAGTTGGTGGGGGCCTGCCTGGAAGAACCGCGCCACCTACACCCTGATCACAGCGACAGTGTTGTCGGGAACCCTCTGGGGTCTGCGGTTCGCCGGCGTGTTGGGTCAGAGCCCGCTGTAAGGCCTAAATAGAGCATCAGACCTCTGACTTGGATTCCGCCAAGTCGTCCGCTTCCGACAACTCCGGGTCTTCCACATGATCTGGTTGCAACGCCGAAAAAGTCATGGCAGCCAGCACGATGCCCATCATCGCCAGGAATGCGTATCGGAGTCCCAGAGTAAACGCATGGCTAACCCCCTGAACGTCACCACGCACCGCCTCCAGGCTGGGCTCGAAGCCCTGAGAAGCCATGGTGGTGGTTACGATGATGGTGGCGAAGGCGATGCTGGTGACATTGGCGGCGTTCCGCACTAGGTTCAAGAAACCGGACACCACCCCATACTTGACCTGGGTAACGGTGCTCATCACCGAGCTGGAGTTGGGCGAATAGAAGATTCCCATGCCGGTGTTCATCAGCATCAGGGCCGGGACCACCATGAACAGGGAAGAGTCCTCGGTGACCCGCGACAAGATCATTAACCCCGTCGCCGAACACGCCAGCCCACCCACGGTGAAGGGCCGCCGCCCGAACCGGTCGGAGAGCACCCCGCTCACCGTCCCCAATACCGCCATGCAAATGGCTCCGGGCACCACCACAAACCCGGCCGTTTTGGCGCTATAGCCCAGAACGTTCTGCATGTAAAACGGCATCATGAACAAGACCGCCGACGAGCCCAAGAACGTCAGGAACGCCGCGGAAACGCCAAAGGTAAACGTCCTGCCTTTGAACAACCGCAGGTCCAGCATCGGAGCATCCGTGCGCAGTTCCCACCAGATGAACGTGACCAGCATCATGACCGTCGCGCCGAACGCAACGATGATTGGCGGGGAAAGCCAGCCGGCCTTATTGCCAGTGGTCAAGGCCAGCATCAAGGACACCAGTATCCCGGTGGACAACGCCGCGCCCCACCAATCGAACCGGGTGCCGCTGGTCTCTTGGACCTCTGTCCAGCCCCGCATCACCCATGCAGTAGCGGCGATCCCGATAACCTCCAACGGCAGCGTCAGGAAGAAAACCACCCTCCAGCCGAAAGCATCAACGACCACCCCGCCGATGGCTGGGCCGGCAACCGCTCCCACGCCGACCATGGTCATGAACAGTCCGATCGCCCTTCCTTTTTCGTTGGCGGGAAAGGCGGCGGTGATGATGGCCATGCCCGTTCCCTGTGTCATGGCCGACCCAACTCCTTGCAGGACACGGGAGGGGAACATCATCTCCAAAGCCGGCGAAAAGCCAGACAGCGCGGCCCCGGCGCCAAGCACCACCATCCCGATGATGTAGATCTTCTTGCGGCCGACGATGTCCGAGAGCCGCCCCATGGGCAGAAGCAAGGCGGCGATGGTCAGGGCGTAGATGATCACCACCCACTGGATCGTGGGCAGGTCGGTATTGAACTCTTCGGCGATGGTCGGCAGCGCGACGTTGACGCTGCCATGGTCGACCACCGAGGCGAATATTCCGATGGCCAACGCGCCGAATACCCAATATTTGAAATTGGGGCTTTGCGTCAGGCCAGTTCCTTTGTTCGAACGGGGGTTGGCTAAGCCGGGGGTGGGGTCGGTCGAAGACATATCAACCTAGATTACTTCAGTTTCGGACGACGTGCCACACCTGTGGCCCAGGGCCCGACCGGGCACGGCTGTTGTATCATTGGGTGCCCGCAGGGAATCGGCGAACCTAACAATCTGGAAACCGGGAGGCCCAAGTGTCGAGAATACCTACAGCAAGCAGAGAGAGCGTGCCCCAAGACCAGGTGGCCGCCTTCGACGAAATGGTCAGTCAACGCGGCAGCGTGCCGGACATCGGGCCCATCTCCGTCATGATCAACGTGCCCGAGATCGCCAAGCGGGGCGAGCACTTCAGGGCCTACATCCGCGGCGACGAGTCCAGTTTGCCCGCCAACGTGCGGGAACTGGCCATGATCCTGACCGCCCGGGAGATGGATTGCCAGTTCATCTGGAACGCCCACGCCGCCTTTGGCCGCCAGTCGGGCCTGAGCGACGAACTAGTAAACAACCTGCGCGACAAGAAAGACCTCCCCACATTGTCTGCCGAAGAGTCAGCGGTCATCGAATATGGACGAGAGTTATTCCGGACCCGCAAGGTCAGCCAAGCCAACTACGACGCGGCCTTCTCCCTGTTCGGCGTTCGCGGCATGGTGGAACTGACCAACCTCATGGGCTACTACTCCAATCTAGCCTTCAACATCAATGCCTTCGACGTCGGCCTACCGGACAACATCACGGAACTGCCGCTACCCGTCTAGAACAAAAAGCCCCCCTTTCGTAAAGGGGGGTTGGGGGGATTTTACCCCCGTACAAAGCGCGAAGTTTGGCTCGATGAGCGCCAAAAATCCCTCTAGCCCCCTTACGAAAGGGGGAAAGCAACCTTTTATGCTAAGCTTGGCTTGGAAGCTGACCATTCACGGAGTGAGCCATGGCCGAGGCGCCCAGACTTGAAGATGCAGTGGAGTTTGCGGAGAACCCGGAGCCTCGATGCCCGTGCGTGCTGTTGCTGGACACTTCAGGCTCCATGCAGGGCGCACCCATAGAGGCCCTGAACCGGGGCCTCAAGACCTTTAAAGACGACCTGATGCGCGACCCTGTGGCCCCTAAACGCGTCGAAGTGGCCATCGTGACTTTCGACAATGAAATAACCGTGGTCCAAGACTTTATCACCGCCGACCGTTTTGAAGCCCCCACCCTGGAATGCCAAGGCATGACCCACATGGCCGCGGGCATCAACACCGCCTTGGACTTGGTCCAGGCGCGAAAGGAACGCTACAACGAGTCCGGCGTCCCCTACTATCGTCCGTGGGTGTTCATGATTACGGACGGACGGCCCCAGGGCGAGATGCCCGACTTCGTCGACCTGGCCGCCCAGCGCATCCAGGAAGAAGAGGCCACCAAACGAGTGGTGTTCTTCGGCGTGGGAGTTGAAGGGGCCGACATCCCGCTTCTTTCGGAGATCGTGGTACGTACCCCGATGCGGCTCCGGGGCCTCAACTTCAACGAACTATTCGTCTGGCTTTCCCGCAGTATGCATGCGGTCTCCGACTCGAAGGTCGGTGAGGCAGTCGCGTTGCAGCCACCCGGTTGGACGGTCCCGGATTGATCTCCAAGGGACTGCGCTGGCTAAGGGGCGGCCGGTCCGTAAGCCAACGGTTTCCCGAGGGCCTCGCCCCTTGGCGAGTGGTTGGCGCTTCCATCACCGGGTCATCCCATCAGAGGTTCGGTGAGCCCTGCCAAGACGCCGCCGGCTGGGCGCTGGGCCCGGAACGCTCTCTGATCGTGGCGGTGGCTGACGGCGCAGGGTCGGCAAAACTGGGCGGAGAGGGGGCCCGCTTGGCCATTTCGACGGCCATAGATCATCTAACCGGCCGCCGGTCTCTGGGCTCAGGCGAATCCCACGAAAAAGACCTCATCGCTGCCTTGGAACGCGCTCGTTCGGCCCTGGCATCCGAGGCAGAAGACCGGGGAGTCGACATCCGGGAGTTGGCGACCACGCTGATACTGTTGCAAGCCACTCACGACTCCGTAACCGCGCTTCAGGTGGGCGACGGATCGGCGGTGATTGAAGACAACCAAAATGGGATAACCGGTCTGACCAAGCCCCAGGTCGGTGAATACGTGAACGAGACCATATTCATCACCGCCGAAGACGCGATGGACCGGGTGGAGACAACGACCCACCTCGGGGCGCCGTCTGGCGGCGCAGTATTCTCAGATGGCCTGCAGTTGTTGGCGCTTAAGATGCCTGAAGCAACGCCCCACCCACCATTCTTCGAACCCTTGCTCCGGTTCGTCAGCACCGCAACCGATGCCCAGACGACAGGCGAAGAGCTACGGTCTTTTCTGGCCTCGCCCCGGGTGACCAGCCAGACCACCGACGATCTAACTTTGGTGCTGTTCTCGCGGGACGATAACC
>Ga0208206_1000345_pt1 | contig 11247 bp, 9 predicted proteins | sample DeeseametaMP1483_FD_184187 | JGI IMG/M metagenome (GOLD analysis project Ga0208206, IMG submission 184187) | Marine microbial communities from the Deep Pacific Ocean - MP1483 (SPAdes) | ecosystem: Environmental > Aquatic > Marine > Oceanic | place: South of Fiji, South Pacific Ocean | collected... | reverse complement strand
AACACGCATTGACACAGTCAAGGATGCATACGCTTCTCCTGCCCAGGCATTTGTTCCATACAATGTAATAAGGCCTGTCCCAGCGGCTGCCAGTTGGTGCAATGGCGGCTGGGTCCATGATGCTTCCTGCAACGGTTATGCCCAAGCCTTGGAACATGTAATGGCATGGGGGCAACAAGATGCTTTATACACTGACTATTCTTTTCAGCCTGGATGGAAGCTGGGTTGTGGAGGCCCACCATACATACCAAGTGTGGCGGCCCCCGACCCACTATGGAATTCTTGTTATGGGGTAAACACCCCGGGTTTCGCGAGCTCCGGTACCGCTATCAACTTAGAGTCCGGCAATCTTTATGAGGGGCGTTTTGATGACATGGAACACTGGGCGCTTACCGGAGGCGTGCCTGGAGGCGACGATTTGTTTATCACCCAAGATATTAACGTTGCCCATCCCGGAAACAACGTAGGCAAAGATATGTTTGGCTCCACCAAAAAGGGTGAGCGTTTGCAAATTAATCTTGAATACGATCTCGGGATTGGTACGTTTAGCTCCATCACTCATATGGCAGATATGGATGTGGCGCAGCAATACGACATTGACAAACAATCCTTGGTTTATTTCAACCAAGAATGGAATGTTTTTGGCGGAACCAAGCTGTACAGCCAAGAGTTTAGGCTGCAAACAGAGAACGACGGGCCGCTTAACATGGCTATAGGCGCGCTGTATTGGCACGAAGACACCATTCAAACTTCCAATGGGCTGAGCGTTGCCGGGCGCGGCGATCGTTGCAAGGTTATTGTAACCAGAGACGCCAATACGGGAAATATTCTTGAGATTTCCGACTTCTCACACGGACCGTTCACTTGGGAGGGTCCTTGTGGCCACACCGACGTTTCTATTGTGGAATTCCAAGCCGCGGCGCTTGCGAATAGGCCTACAAATGACACGATCAGAGACACTGTTTCAAAGTCCCTCTACTCGGTTATCGATTATGAGTTTAACGAACGTCTGACGATGACCATGGAGATTCGTTGGGTTGATGAGCGTGAAAGACTAACCGCTAGCGCATCACAAGGGCTGGCAGACGGAATGCCCACAAACACCGGCGCTTCTTCAGTCGCCCTTTGCGGCTCTCATATTCGTTGCGATGCAACGGGAGGGTTTGTGCCCCTTGAATGGTATCCTTATAGTGGGCGGTATCCCATGCTGTCTGTCCCCGTTGTCATAGGCGATTATACTCTGGCTACCGGTCAGACAGGAACTATGCCAAATGCTTGGGTGAACGCAAATGTTACCGCCGCAAACCCTACAGGGATGGGGCCAACAACCCGTCAGGAACCTCTGACCTTTACTGTATCAGACAACTACGTAACGCCTAAGATTGTTCTTCGCTACGCAGTAACCGACGACGTTATGGTCTACGGCTCTTGGACCGAATCCAAAAAGCCCGGCGGTTTTTCCACCATAGGAACCGGTGCGTTTGGCTTTGATCCCAATGGAGACGGCAACCCAGATGAAGTCCAGTTTAAGCCAGAAATAATGGCAGTGTGGGAGCTTGGGTGGAAATCTATGCTGCTGGACGGCCAGCTTAGAGTAAATGGCGCTGTCTTCTTCGAAGACTACACCGACAAACAGACCAATGTTCAAAAAATAATCGGCAATATACTAGGCAGCGTTACAGCAAACGCTGACGGTGGTGAGGCTTTAGGGCTTGAGATCGATTTTGCTTACGCCGCTACGGATCAGTTAACCATCTCGGGTGGTTACACCTACCTGGATACCGAATACACCGACTATGTTTCTTATTCAAGAAGTGCCGGTGAAATTGCAAGGGACGGAACCTGTGTTCGCGTAGATGACTATCTTGGCTCTGGCGATGCATACTGCATGATTGACAGAAGCGGCAACCAATTTGAAAGGGCTCCTAAGAACGCCGCAGTTATCAACCTGAGCTACGAAGACCAATTGGGAGATACTGGCGCAACTTTTTTTGTAGACCTCAACTCGCGCTATCAAGGCAAGCGCTGGATTGACAACAGCAACGATGCTTACGTGCGAAGTTACTGGCGATTTGATCTAAACGCTGGCATCACCAAAGGCAATTGGGATACCGTGTTCTATGTCAGAAACCTCATGGACGACGATACTGTAGTCTCGGCAGGAACCGGGCCTGACATTGGTAACTCTGACTTTAGGTTTGGGATGGTTATGACCTTCGTTCAGCATGAGGTTCTCGCTTACCCTGGTGGCCCTGTTGTTGCGACTTACTCAATGCCTGATGTTACCGGTCAATATGGCTCCAGTGATGGCTTGGTCTCAATCGTTCCTGCACCAATGATTAGAAACATGTGGTATGCAAACATGCCCGACCCAAGACAAATCGGGATGCGTGTGTCCTACAGTTTCTAGAGCAAAAAAAGGCGTTTATTCAATTAAGCCCCCGTGTGTTTTCACGGGGGCTTATCCAATTGAGAAATAGTAGAGTGATGTTTTATAGCGACCGTTGCTTATTTAGACCCGCAGCGGTTAGCTGGTCTCTTATCAGGAACACCAGTGACAGCACCACGGCGCTGACCAGTGTCCGGAGCGTTTGTGTGTTCATTTTTTTGTTCTCAAAAAAGGTATTACTTCCTTTTCAATGCCTTTTGTTTTTAGCCAGTCTTGGACAGCTTTCCCGGTGCCGCTGGGCCAGGGTTGGAGTTTCTCGATGGGTATTTTTTTGTAGTCAACCAATTCTGTTTTATCGAGTGTTATATCGCCTTTATCCAACAAAACATGGTAGGCGATGATCACTTGGTTTAGTTGAAAAAAACTGTAAACGCCCACCAAGCTCTCGACCTGACAACCCAACCCAAGCTCTTCTTTAACCTCTCTGGCCACACCTTCTTCGGCTGTCTCGCCAGATTCATGGAAGCCTGTAACGAGACCGAACCAATCCTTGGGCCAGCCTATTGCTTGCACCAATACAACGTTGTTTCCTGTTTGAGCAATGGCGGCTACAACGGGCGTTGGGTTGTTCCACTCTACATAGTCGCAAGACGGGTTGGCACAGGCTTTTCTGTTTTCTCCATTAACTTGTTGCTTTGATAGTGGTGTGGCACAAATTGGGCAATACATGTGTCTTGTTTCTGCGGCGCTCATGGGTTCTATCTAACTACATTTTGTATAGGATAACCAATTGCGGACAAAGATTGTTTTTGCTCTAGCGGCGGAAGAAAAAACAAGGGATAATGGGTTTTTATTTGGATCCAAAGTTGAAAGGAGCTGGTATGTCTGTGTATTTAGTGTCTGTTTGTGAAATAACAAATATGAATGATAATCTCAAATCGTATGCCCAAAAATCGGCAGAGCTGATAGCAAAATACGGAGGCGCTTACCTAATCAGAGGTCCTTCTGTTGAAGTTTTGGAGGGAATCCAGCTCAACAACAAAAGCCTTATTATTGCCGAGTTTCCAGATGTTGAGTCAATCAAGGCATTCTTGGGCGGGGATGAATACCGAGCGATAAAACACCTCAGGGATGGAACGGGTATTTATGATATTGGCATTTTCAATGCTGCCCAATAAGGTTTCGTAATGGCTTACGATGTAAACAATATTTTCGCCCAGATTCTTGAAGGGAAGATGCCGGCACATAAAGTGTTTGAAAACGATCACACGCTCGCCTTTTTGGACATCATGCCGGTTTCGGTGGGGCACACTCTGATTGTTCCGAAAGCAGCTGCTCAAAATATTTTTGAATTGGAACATGCGCCCGGTGCTGAGGTATTTAAAACCACAAAAAAAGTTGCTCATGGAATCCAGGCTTCACTTAACCCAACTGGATTGATCATCACCCAGCTTAACGGCACCGACGCTGGGCAAACGGTGTTTCATTACCATATGCATATAATTCCTGTTTATAAAAAAATGCCCCTTAAAATGCATGGCAAGGAAATTGAAGATTCGGAAGCCTTGGCCAAAACGGCAAAAATCATAAGACAAGCTGTTGTGGATATTGGCGCGGGCTAAATGAGGCAAGGATGCAGCTCTTAGTTGAATTTATAAATAATCACCTAATGCTGGCGTTGGGCTGTGTTGGGTTTTTTCTGCTTGCTGTGTTTAATGAGCTAAAGATAAAAGAAGCGAATATCTGTGGCCTCTCTACAACCGACTCAGTCAAATTAATCAATCAGAATTCTTTGATTTTTGATGTTGGTCCAGCAGAGCGTTATGCTCGAAAACACCTCTTGGGTGCTGCCAACAAAAAACCCGAAGACATCACAGAAGAAGGGCTCAGAAAGAATAACAAAAGAAATAAGCCTGTTCTCTTGGTATGCGACAATGGTAAGGTCAGCAAAAAGCTGAGCCTGAAACTGCGCTCCAAGGGTTTGGACAATATTTTTTATATTAAGGGTGGTCAAACAGAATGGGAAAATGCAAGCCTGCCTGTTTCTTCGCTCGCTGATTAATAAAGGGAGATATCATGGCCACAGAATCTGAAAATAAAGAGGCAGCAACGACTGAAAACAATGCAAAAAATGTTTCACTGCAAACAATTTATATTAAAGACCTGTCCTTTGAGGCACCTAATAGCCCGGACATTTTTCTTGAAGAAGAGATCACCCCTGAAACCAAACTTAATATTTCAAACACCCACAGAAAACTCAGTGAGGGTGTTTACGACGTTTCATTAAAACTCAGTGTGGAATCAACGTATGGTGAAAAAACCATGTTTTTAGCAGAAGTGGAGCAAGCAGGTGTTTTTGCCATTAGGGGGTATGATGAAACAGAAACAAGAGCGTTGATTGGGGTTTTTTGCCCTACCACTTTGTTTCCTTACATCCGGGAACTTATCTCAACAATGGTCACCAAAGCAGGGTTTCCAGCTTTGCTGCTCCAACCTATCAATTTTGATTCCATATACAACCAAGCCATGGAACAAGTAAGCGAGCAAAAACCCAATTAGGCCCTTATGGCAAAAGAATCGTTTTTAGTCATTGGAGCAGGCGCTTGGGGGACGGCGCTTAGTATACGCTTGGCAAAAAACGGATTGGAAGTCTCGTTGACCTCAAGGGATAAAGAAAACCTTTCAGAAATCAGGAAAACAAAACAAAACAAAAAATACCTCCCCGGCATCAACATTCCTGAATCCATAAATATCAAAGATGAGATTCTTCCCTGTCTTGCAAACAGTTCTTCCGTTCTGCTGTGTGTGAAAAGCACCGGATTTAAAAAAATTGCAGCTGAATTAAACAACCACATGCGCCCAGAGCAAAAATTGATTTGGGCGACCAAAGGCCTTGATCCGGATACAGGGGAGACATTTTCCGAAACCATTAAAAGAGAGATGCCATCTCTCAACAAAACCGCCATTATTTCCGGCCCAACTTTTGCTGAAGAAGTGGCAAAAGGCAAGCCCACAGCCATAACCTTGGCCTCAGAAAATATTCAAGAACTAAGCGGCCTAGCTAGCATCATGTCCAGTTCCTTGTTTAGAGTTTATACCTCAAATGACATTGTTGGGGTGCAGCTTGGTGGTGCGTTTAAAAACATTATTGCCATTGCTGCTGGTGCGTCAGATGCCCTAAGTCTGGGCGCCAATGCAAGAACCGCATTAATAACAAGAGGTTTGGAAGAAATGAAATCCATTGGCGTTTCCTTTGGGGCCAAACCAGAAACTTTTTTTGGTCTATCTGGCTTGGGAGACTTGGTTTTGACTTCCACAGACAACCAGTCTCGGAACAGACGATTGGGTTTGTTAATTGGCTCTGGAATGTCTCCGGATAAAGCCATTGAAGAGCTTGGAACAACCCCTGAAGGTGTGTACACAGTGAAAGCGCTTTATAACAAACAGGCGTTACAAGAAGGCTTGCCGATAGCCAATGCGGTGTATAGTATTTTGTTTGAAGGCGTTCCTGCAGAAAGCTTGGTGAACAAACTAATGACGCGACCCTTAAAAGAAGAGTTCTAAGCTAGATCAAAGGAGCCAAATTGTTTCATCGATTCAAAATTGATTGATAAAAGGAAAAAAATATGCCGCGCATGACTCCCAGTGAGGCCTTTGTTGAGACGATGGCTGTTCATGGTGTTACCGAAATTTTTGGCATTATGGGTTCTGCGTTCATGGATGCCATGGATATTTTCGAGCCTGCTGGTATTCGTTTTATTTCCGTTGTACACGAACAAGGTGCTGCGCATATGGCTGATGGTTACTCTCGTGTTAGCGGAAAGCAGGGTGTTTGCATAGGACAGAATGGTCCAGGCATAAGCAATTGTGTCACCGGCATTGCCGCTGCATTTTGGGCACACTCACCGGTGGTCATTATTACCCCGGAAACAGGAACCATGGGAATTGGCTTGGGGGGATTTCAGGAGGCAAACCAGTTGCCTATGTTTCAGGAATTTACCAAATACCAAGTGCATTTAAACAACCCAAATCGGATGGCGGAATTTACCGGGCGCTGCTTTGACCGAGCGCTCTCAGAAATGGGGCCGACTCAAATCAACATTCCCAGAGATTTATTCTATGGGGAGATTGATGTGGACATTCCAGAGCCTATGCATCTCGACCGTGGCCCTGGCGGAGAACAAACTCTAGATGAAGCAACAGCTTTGCTGGCCAATGCCAAATTTCCAGTTATTGTTTCAGGAGGCGGTGTTGTAAATGCCGGGGGCGTGGATGCGTGTAAGGCATTAGCAGAGCGTCTTGGCTCACCTGTCGTCAACAGTTATTTACACAACGATTCCTTTCCTGCAAGTCATTCGCTTTGGTGTGGGCCACTGGGCTACCAGGGCTCAAAAGCGGGCATGAAACTCATCAGCCAAGCTGATGTTGTATTGGCACTCGGCACCCGGCTGGGCCCGTTTGGAACATTGCCACAGTACGGCCTGGATTACTGGCCAAGCACAGCCAAAATTATTCAGGTGGATGCTGATCACAGAATGTTGGGGCTGGTAAAGAAAGTCTCCGTTGGTATTTGTGGTGACGCCAAGGCATCTGCCGAGGCCCTGCTGGATAGGCTTGGAGGGGTTAATCTGGCAAGTGATAAAAATAAGGAAGAACGGGCAGCAAAAATTGCAGCCGCTAAGAAAGAATGGGAGGCAGAGCTTGATGGATGGGTCCATGAGAAAGATGCCTTCAGTGAAGAGGCTATTAAAAAAGCTGGCCGAGATTTCCTACATCCACGCCAAGTATTGCGTGAGCTTGAAAAAGCAATGCCAGAAGATGCTATGGTCTCAACCGATATTGGCAATATTAATTCGGTCGCCAACAGTTATTTGCGTTTTGAAAAGCCACGCAGTTTCTTTGCCGCAATGAGTTTTGGCAACTGCGGTTATGCTTTCCCAACAATTATTGGCGCCAAGGTCGCCGCCCCAGACCGACCCGCAATTGCCTATGCCGGAGACGGTGCTTGGGGCATGAGCATGGGGGAGGTAATGACCTGTGTGCGTGAAGACATACCCACAACAGCAATTGTGTTCAACAACGGTCAGTGGGGAGCAGAGAAAAAAAATCAGGTGGACTTTTACAACCGGCGTTTCGTGGCCGGAGAGCTTGATAACCAAAGCTTTGCCACCATTGCTCGCGCCATGGGAGCGGAAGGGATCATTGTCAACCGGCTTGAGGATGTTGGAGCAGCCCTAAAGACTGCCATCGATGTACAAATGAATGATCGCAAAACAACAATTGTTGAAATTATGTGCACGCAAGAATTGGGCGATCCATTTCGACGTGACGCATTATCGAAACCGGTTCGATACCTGGATAAATACAAAAAATACGTCTGAGCTGAGGAACGCTTTATGTTGAGCTCCGCACCATTTGAATGCCCCGCGGCCTTGCTTGCGCACGCCCAACGCCATCTGCCGTTAAAAACTGCTGTCGTTAATGCAGAAACAGAACTGGTAATGACGAGCGCCAAATTAGCCACGGAACATAATCTGATCGAACCGACGTTGGTTGGTGATTCTGCTGCCATCAACTCCATTGCAACTGCTATCCATTGGGACATCAAAAAATTCACTGTGGTTAATGCTGGGAGCGAAATAAAGGCAGCGAAACTCAGCGTGAGCCTAGCGCGTAGTGGAGAAGTTTCTGCATTGATGAAAGGCCACATTCACTCAGAGACTTTGATGCAGGAAGCCCTGCAACGAAATCAAGGGATTCGCTTAAAGCGTCGCCCCAGCCACGCTTTTTATATGACTGTGCCTGGTCATAAGCATGGTATCTGTATAACCGATGCCGTTATTAATGTTTTGCCTCGAGTGAAACAAAAAATTGAAATTGCCCGTAATGTTATAGAGCTCATGCATGCACTAGGAAATACTAGGCCACGAGTCGCGCTGCTTTCTGGGACCGAAGCAGCAACACCTGAGATGCCCTCGAGCATGGATGCTATTGCGGTTGTTAAAGAAGTTGAAAATGGTGCTTTACCTGGTGCAGAAATCGCTGGGCCAATGGCTCTGGATGTAGCAATTTCAGAACAGGCAGCGACAATTAAGGGGGTGAACAATGCAGTTGCCGGCAAAGCCGATGTGTTGCTGGTACCAAATTTAGAGGCAGGGAATATTTTGTTTAAGCAGATGGTTTATTCTATGAGTGCCACCGCTGCCGGTTTGGTGCTTGGTATGAAAGTTCCAATAATGCTTACGTCACGCGCAGATCCGCCTGAGGCACGACTTGCTTCCGCGGCATTGGCATCTGTTTATGCTGCCCATAGGGATTTATAAAAAAATGTTTGTGACAACAAAGAAATCAGCAGTCTTAATCTGTCTTCTTGTGCTGGCGTCAGGTTTCGAGTCAAAAGCAATGAGTGCTATTGCGGACGACCGTTCGGCAGATGTTATTTTTATCGGGGATCATATTATTACGGTCGATTCGGCGTCTGTAAACGTGACCGCTGTGGCTGTGGCTGGCCAAGACATTGTCGCAACAGGCTCGGCGGAAGAAATTTTAAAATTAAAAAAGAGTTCCACGCGTGTTATTGAGCTTGGGGACAATGCATTGGTCCCTGGGTTTATTGATGCCCATGGTCATATGACTATAGTTGCTAAATTAATTGAAGTGATTGATCTTGCATCGCCACCAGTTGGTCGCGTCGAGAGTATTGACGATATCGTTGCTTTGGTTAAATCTAAAATCGATAAACAACAACTTGCGCCTGGGGCTTGGGTGCTTGGATTTGGTTACGATGACTCTCTGCTTGAAGAAAAGCGACACCCAAATCGTGATGATCTTGATCAGGCTTCACTTGACCACCCAGTGATGTTGACGCATGTTTCTGGACATTTGGCTACTGTAAATTCAGCAGCTCTTCGGCAACAAAATATTGATCAAAATACAGAAAACCCGCCTGGAGGGGTGATTCGTCGTAGGCCTGGTTCGAGTGAGCCCAACGGGGTGATGGAAGAAACAGCAATGGGGTTGTTTTCGAGAAACCTGCTGGCTCCTATGGACGATGACAAGTTTGAGTATTTAGTCAGGCGGACAATACAACGATACGCAAGCTATGGCATCACCACCATACAAGACGGCGGCGCCAACATGTCAGACATTGAGCGGTTGCGCGCGTCTGCAAAACGAAAACCCTATGCTGCTGATGTTGTGGTGTTTCCTTGGTCAAACTCTTTCGATGACAAGCAGTTGGCGGCCATTGAAGCGGAATCATCATACACGAATGGTTTGCGATTGGGAGGCGTGAAATTTGGTTTGGACGGCTCGCCGCAAGGGCGTACAGCTTTTCTATCGCAACCTTACAATGAGGGCCCACCAGGGGCTGCTCCGGATTATCGAGCTTACCCGACTTATCCAGCAGAAAAATTCAACCCCAAAATTGCTCAATTGATTGAACGAGGAACCCCTACACTGGTGCATGCAAATGGTGACGCTGCCATTGATATGTTGCTTGATGGTGTCGCTGCGGCGCTTGATAACAGGGAATTACCAGACCATCGCACGGTAATTATTCACGCACAGCTCATGCGCAAAGACCAACTTGAAAGAACCAAAAGACTGGGGCTTGTTCCGTCTTACTACTCAGCACACCCTTTTTTCTGGGGGGATTGGCATCGCCGAAGTTTTGGCGAAGAACGGGCGGCATTCATCAGCCCAGCAGCAGAAACTGCACGCATGCAAATACCGTTCACCATTCACAATGATGCACCGATAGTTCCGCCGGACATGATGCGTTTAATGTGGATCGCGGTTAACAGAAAAACACGCAGCGATTTTGTTTTAGGGCCCGATCAGCGCTTGACACCAATGCAGGCCTTGCATGCCATTACGCTGGGGGCTGCATATCAATACTTCGAAGAAGATAAAAAAGGATCGATCACCCCGGGCAAACAAGCCGATCTGGTGATCCTGGAACGTAATCCGTTGTTGGCAAATCCCGATACACTGAAAGATATTTCAATTGTGGAAACATTTGCTCGGGGGCAATCCGTGTTTAAAAAATAACAATGTAATTTTGAGACTACCTTTATGGCAACCATTGATGAAACAATTAACGAAGCGTTTAAACCGATAGCATCGGCGTTTAATGATTTGGTTTTTTATTCGATTCCAATCGGGGAAGCACAACTGCCTTTGATTGTCGTTTGGCTTATCGTAGGTGCGTTGTATTTTACGTTTTATTTACGACTCATTAATATCCGCGGTTTTACACACGCGATTCGGATTGTTCTCGGGAAAGAAGATAAAACAGACACAGCCCCAGGGGAAGTCTCACATTTCCAAGCACTAACAACCGCTGTATCCGGCACCGTGGGCGTAGGCAACATCACACATGTTGCTGTTGCCATATCCATTGGCGGCCCTGGGGCTACTTTTTGGCTCATTGTTGCAGGTTTTCTGGGCATGGCGTCTAAATTTGTTGAGTGCACCTTGGGAGTTAAATACCGTCAAGTCAATGCAGACGGGTCTGTCTCAGGCGGGCCCATGTATTATATGGACAAAGGTCTTGCTGAGAGAAATTTGCCTCGTTTAGGCAAGGTGATGGCCTGGTATTATGCCATTTGTATTGTTGTTGGTTGCCTTGGGGTGGGATGCATGTTCCAAGCCAACCAGGCGTATGTTCAATTTGTCAATGTCACTGGCGGCACCGAGAGTTTTTTCGCCAGTCGCGGATGGTTGTTTGGTTCGATCTTGGCCTTGCTAACCGGCCTTGTCATCATTGGTGGGATTAAAAGCATTGCCAGGGTCACATCAAAACTTGTGCCTTTTATGGCGTTGCTGTATGTCGGTACCGCACTAGTGGTAATTGG
>Ga0208206_1000334_pt1 | contig 11382 bp, 9 predicted proteins | sample DeeseametaMP1483_FD_184187 | JGI IMG/M metagenome (GOLD analysis project Ga0208206, IMG submission 184187) | Marine microbial communities from the Deep Pacific Ocean - MP1483 (SPAdes) | ecosystem: Environmental > Aquatic > Marine > Oceanic | place: South of Fiji, South Pacific Ocean | collected... | reverse complement strand
AAAAAAAAGGGGATAAAATTGCAGCTTATTTGGTTGAACCAATTCAGGGCGAAGCTGGTGTCATTATTCCTGATGATGATTATTGGTCCCAAGTTAGAGCATTATGTGACAAACATAATATTCTCCTTGCCATGGATGAGGTACAGACGGGGTTTGGGAGAACCGGGGCTAACTTTGCTCATCAGCTTTTTGATGTGAAGCCTGATCTCATGGGTTGCGGTAAGGCGGCCGGTGGCGGAATACTCCCCGTTTCATTTGTGGCCGGAACAGATGAAGTCATAGGTGTATTAACACCGGGGTCAGAAGGGTCAACTTTTGGAGGCTATCCTCTAGGTGCCGTTGTTGGGGTATATGCAATTAAAGTCTTGATAGACGAAAAACTTGCTGAAAATGCAAAAATCCGGGGTGGCCAACTAATGAGCCACTTTGAGAATATGAAAAGTGAATTCCCGGACAAAATTAAAGAAGTGAGAGGTCGAGGCCTATTAACAGCCTTTGAAATGCATGATGATCCAAAATTAGATGGGCATCAGGTCTCACTTGAGCTTTTAAAAAATGGTGTCTATGCTAAAGAAACTCACCACAGCACCGTGCGCATCGCTCCGGCACTTACTATAGAAGCCTGGCAAATTGATAATATTGCTGAATCAATATGGAATGTTATAAATGAAATATAACATACAATTCTATATATAAACGATGTATAGCTTTTCAAGTATAATACTTGCAGTTATTGCAACCATCGTTAATTCAATTGTTTTTGGCTATGTTGCAAGTAACTCCAAAAGCAATAAAATCAGCCGTGCATATCTCATATTTCTAACATTTACAGCATTATATGTAATATTTGACTGTATAATTATTCAAGCATTTAATTCCATAGAAATAAAAGATGTAATTGTAAAAATACAAGCGTTGTTCTGGATGCCGTTATCTATTCTTTTCTTGAATTTCACATACTTATTTTTACGAAAACAAAGGGATAAAATCTTTTATTTTTTTACAATGGGTACAATAGCATCACTGTTTATTACATTATTTTCTGATAAAGTATTATTAGGTTTTCAAGTATTTAATTTTGGTACAGGGGGCTTTACAGGGCCATGGTTTTTACCAATATCATTTGGTGTAATTATACCAGCAGCAGTTTATGCATTATATCTAATTGGAATAGAGGGAAGAGTTTTTAATTTAGGCAAAAACCAAAAGTTAGATAAAAGAGAGCCCTATTTAGAACTTCAACTGAGAATCCTGTTTATTGGTTCTTTGCTGTGTTTAATAATTGTAGTTACTTCAAATATTATTATTGATGAAATTCTTGGATATAGTGGTAAAGCCCACCTGGCGTCTCTTTCTATATCTATACAATCCATATTTCTTTTACCAGCAATAGTAAAATATAATTTTCTCAATCAGCCCATGGAAACACTGGGGGACGAACTGTATTTAAACTCATCTGATGCGGTGTTGATTACCAATGAGGGAGGTATCATCATCAACCTGAATAAAGCAGCAAGGAATTTGTTTAATCTAATAGGCCCGGTTGTGGATAAGAATATAACAGAACTCTTTTCCACGGATTACAATTTCTTTTCAAAAAAGGACAACGTTGAAGCCAAAACCAAAACAGATTATTATGTTTCTATCTCTCAGAATACCATTAATCGGGGCAATCTGTCTCTCGGAAATATTTTAGTTATACGAGATATTACAAAGGGGAAAAAAGCAGAAGAAAGGCTTATCAAATCAGAAAAAGCTTATAGGCATGTTATTGAATCATCCAGCGATATTATCTATAATACAGATGTAAATGGCGTTGTCACTTATGTTAATCCGGTATTTGAGAAAATATCTGGTTATAAAAAGGAAGAGCTGGTAGGTATTGATATTAATCCATTGGTTGCACCTGATTTTCAACAAAAGATAAAAGAGATTTATTTTGAATTTTTCAATTCCGCAGAAGACCACTTTACGACAGAAGTACTTTGCCAGAAGAAAAATGGAGAAAATATCTGGTTGGAATTGAACACATCCAAGATAAAATCTGACAAAACAGTTAATGAATTTTCAACCATTTCAAGAGATATTACGGAACGCAAGGAAACCGAAAAAGCGTTACAGAAAAGTGAAGAACGCTATCGCCTCTTGGTAGAAAATTCAACAGATATGATTTACAAGACCGATAAATACGGGAATTATACATTTGTAAATCAGGTGTTCGTTAAAAGTTCAGGCTTAACCGAGGCTGAAATTTTGAAAATGAATTGCTTCGATAAAGTACCAGAAGAATACCGAAATGACGTAATAACATTCTATAGAACACAACTTGAAAATAAACAATCGGTTTCATACTATGAATTACCTTGTTATATTGCAAAAAATAAAATCATTTGGGTTGGGCAGTTTTCCAGCTTGGAGTTAGATGATATTGGTGATCCTAAAGGATACTCCGTTGCTGCTCGTGATATTACAGAAAGAAAACTTGCCACTGATGCTTTAAAAGTAAGTGAAACCCGCTATAGGAGCCTGATTGAAACTTCACCCGATGGTATTTCCATCAATGATTTTGAGAACATTTTCTACATAAATAAGTCAGGCGCGAACATTATGGGAGAAAAACCGGATACTCTCATTAATAAACCTTTTATTCAGTATATCCATCCACGGGATATCGATAAATTGAAGGATGTAATACTAAGACTAAATAAAGGTGAAAAAGTCAGTAGGTTTGAAATGACAGTAGTTAGAAAAGATGGCTCTGAACGAATAATAGAAGCAAGAGGGGTCAGTACAACCCATGATGGTAAGCCTGCAATACTGACTTTTTTGCGGGACAGAACTGAAAGAATTAAGGTAGAGAGCGAAGTGAAGGCTAGTCGGACTAACTTGGCAGAAGCACAAAAGATGGCCAAAATCGGAAGCTTTCAATATAATCTGAATAGCGATAAAGTTGTCTGGTCTGAAACATTATATAATATTTATGGCTTAGACCAAAAAACATATAAGCCAACAAATAAGAAATTTCTAAATAAAATTGTTCATCCTGATGACAGGCAATATGTAAAAGAATTGGTTGATAATGCAACAAAGAATAATAAAAGCTCCTTAGATTATTTTCATAAAATAGTACATTCGGACGGGGAGAACAAAATTATGCATGCCCTGGCTGAAATAATTTATGATGACAGCGGTCAGGCTTTAATAATAAACGGCTCATCACAGGATGTTACTGAACTGTACAATACACAGATGCAGCTTGAAAAAAGTGAGAATCGGCTGAAAAAATCCCAAGAAATAGCGGGGCTTGGAAATTGGGAAGAAAACCATAAAACTGGAGAAATATATTGGTCTTCAGAATTGCGGAAAATATTTGGACTTAATAAAACAAAAAACATAACGGCAGGGCTGTTTTGGAAATATCTACATCCTGATGACTTAGCTTGGATGAAAAATAGCTGGCTTCAGGCAGAAAGGGAAATGGAACCATATAGGGGAATATTTAGAATTAAATTAAAGGATGGCACAATAAAGCATCTCAGCGAACAGACTGAATTTATGCAAGATACACAGGGTAATTTATTTAAAACTATTGGTACCGTACATGATGTTACACAAATTCGTGAATATCAGGAGAAACTTAAAAATCTATCATCACACTTACAAAATCTCCAGGAAGAAGAGCGCAGCCGTATCGCTCGGGAAATTCATGATGAATTGGGACAGAATCTCACCAGTATTAACATGGAGATTGATTATCTGAAAAGCAGAGGTGTAGAGGACGCAGATTCTGATTTATTAAACCGGTTAAATACATTAGGCGAATTGGTGAACCACACTATTAAAACAACCAGGAGAATCAGCCAGGAACTACGACCCAGCATCCTTGATGATCTGGGATTAAAATCAGCTATTGAATGGCAAGTATCTCAATTTATAAAAAGGTCAGATTTAGAGTTTAAATTAAATTTGATTGGTGATGATGAAAATCTTTCAAAAGAGCAGGCTACAACAATTTTTAGAATTACCCAAGAATCCCTCACCAATATTGCACGCCATGCAGGGGCATCAAAAGTTGAAGTCAGTTTAAATATTAATAAGCCCTGTATAAAATTAGAAATAAAAGATGATGGCAAAGGAATTTCTGAAAATAATACTGACGATCATAATGCTTCCTTTGGTATTTTTGGAATGAAAGAGCGTGCCTCTATCTTGGGGGGAAAATTAGAAATTGTAAGCGCACCCAAAGAAGGAACGGCCATAATTGTAGAATTGCCACTACAGGCTAATTAAGGAATAATATTATGATTAATATTTTGAGTTTACGTAAAGTGATTAAATAAATTGTTTATATCTCCAATATGAAAATTGTGGCAGAGGCATCCAGCTTACTTGTAACAGCAATTCGAAAAATAAAAGAAGGACGAAAATTTATTAGTGGGAAGCAGCAATACTATTGGGTTTTAATCTATTATATCATTTATTATATGCTACCCTACAAAATTTTTGTAGGGATTACCCCACAAAAAAATCAGACTTTTTCTGATTGACAACAATATCAAAGAAGCTGTAAAATTTATACATCAACTTTACTCACCTATAAAAAAATGAACTCTATCATAAAAAGACTACCACTATTGGTTAGATTAAGATATATATGATTAAGATATTAATAGCTGATGACCATTTAATTGTAAGAGAAGGTATTAAACGAATCATTGATGATTCCGCAGACATGAATGTTGTGGCAGAAGCTTCCAGTGGTTTGGAAGCTCTTGAACTTGTATGGAAAAATAAATATGATTTGATATTATTGGATATTTCAATGCCGGGACAAAATGGCCTGCAAACCCTGAAAGAAATAAAAAAACATGATAAAAATGTTCCTGTATTAATGCTCAGCATGCACTCTGAAGAACAGTATGCCATGCGGGCAATTAAAGCAGGCGCCTCTGGGTATATGACGAAAGATACGGCTTCCAGCCAGCTTGTAAAAGCAATCCGGAAAATAAATGATGGTAGAAAATATATAAGTCCGGAAGTAGCAGATCTGTTGGCTACCGATCTTTACCACGAGCAGGACAAAGAACCCCACGAATATTTATCGGATAGAGAATTTGAAGTATTAAAAATGATTGCAAAAGGGGATTCGATAAAAATAATTGCTAAAAATCTATCAATTAGCCCTAAAACCGTAAGCACGTACCGTTCCAGGATTTTAGACAAATTAGACTTAGAAACAAACTCAGATATTATCCATTATGCGATTGATTACAAACTTGAAGACTAATAGTTTGCTCATAATAAAAGTTGCAGAAAACTCTAATTTTATGGATGTTCAAGGGGGTTTAATAAAATGTAAGGCTATACTTACAAGTAAAATCAGAGTTTTCCTGATTGACACCGATTATGAAATCCCGGTAATATATAGTAGTTAGTTAACTTCCTTCCTCCTTCAGTTAACAAAAAGGCCGAATCTGTGTGTTGTCTTCAGGGTTCGGTCTTTTAAATTTAGTCACTAATTTTACTTGTTTTAACAGAATCAATGCATGGAAATTTTCCCCAGTAAATTAAATTCGTAAAATCAAGACATAACCATTGAAAAAGTATTTTTACCCTTTGTTAATCATTGCCACCCTTGGATGTAAGGGTGATGCTGAACTTGCTATGGAGCGAGGAATTCAGTATTACGAGTGGGAAATGATAGAAAAAGCTGTGCTGGAATTTAAATTTGTAGTCCATAATCTTTCTTCACAAAACGAAAAATTGGATTATTCCCAAATCAGGTTAAAATCAAGAGCTCACCATAACCTGGCAGTAGCTTATGCAAAAAAGGAATGGTATGATGATGCCGTTTTGGAGGCTCGGGAAGCTTTCGAATTATTCCCATCGGACGATAATAGAAAGGTTATGGAATTAATTCAGAATAAGATTCCTACTGAATCTCAGAAACCCGTTAAACAAAAACCGACTACCCCGTAATATCCTCTCCGCCATCTACGCGGATGGTGTTTCCTGTTAACCAGGTATTTTCAGACAACCCAAGTGTAGCAATTGTGTTTGCCACATCCTCAGGTACCGTTAAACGTTTTCCTGGATTTAACATTAAAGCATATTCAAGCATCTTTTCATTGTCAGGTATTTTTCTCAATGCAGGAGTATCTGTAACGCCGGCCTGTAAGGCATTGGTTGCGATACCATATTCGGAAAATTCAAATGCCAATTGACGACAATAGGATTCCAAGCTGGCTTTAGCTGCTGAAACAGCTCCGTAAGCTTTCCATTGGCGATGACCGCCGGAACTGGTCATAGCAAATATTTGAGATCCTTTTTGCAACAACCCGGCTTGAAACAATTCTTGTGTCCAATAAAGAATACTACTGGCCATTACATCCAAAGTCATTTCAACTTGGCGTTGTTGAAGTGTTTTAGACGCATCCATATCTATTACTGGCTTTAAGGCGCCAAATGCCAGGGAATGCATGAGAATTTTCACCCGTATATTACCTATTGATTTTAATTCATCAATTACAGCTCTTCGTTTATCTGCATCCGTGGCGCTCATATTTTTAAAATGAACTTCCACATTATTGCTCTTTAATTCATCAACCAAAGAGTTTATGGAATCCATGGCTGCCTTTCGATCTAAATGAATTCCATAAATATTAATTCCCCTTGAGGCAAGCGCTCTACATGTTGCCGCCCCAAACCCGCTTGATGAACCTAGAATTACTGCCCAATCTTTCATATTTTGTATATCCCCTGATTAATAAGATTATAAAATTTAATAACCTATTTCTGCCACCTCAAAGTAATTCATACAAATGAAAAATTGATTATAATAAAATAATATTTAATTCTCCTTAATTTTCACTATGGGATTAAAAGCCGGAATTGTAGGATTACCCAATGTTGGGAAATCAACCATATTTAATGCACTCACCAAATCTGACATACCTGCAGAAAATTACCCCTTTTGCACCATAGATCCCAATGTGGGTATTGTTGAGGTTCCAGATAAAAGATTAGCAGATATTGCTGCTATTTTTAATCCCAAAGCCATTACACCTGCCACAGTGGAATTTGTGGATATTGCAGGACTTGTCCGCGGTGCTAGTAAAGGAGAGGGTCTCGGAAACCAATTTTTATCCCACATAAGAGATGTGGATGCTATTTTACATGTGGTTCGTTCTTTTGAAGAAGAGAATATCACCCATGTTGAAGGAAGTTTAGACCCAGTGAGGGACATTGAAACCATAGAAACGGAACTGCTCATCAGGGATATTGCCTCTGTAGATAAACGCTTGGATAAACTACAAAAAAATGCGAGAATAGGCGATAAAGATGCTAAGAAAGAATTGCTTGTTATAGATATTGTCTTCCCAAAAATGAATGAAGGTATATTGGTGCATGATATCGAATTAACTTCTGATCAACGCCTGCTCATTAAACCCCTTTCACTTTTAACAGATAAACCCACCCTCTATGTAGCAAATGTGGATGAAAATGAAATCATGTCTGAAAAAAGGAGCGCGGGATTACAAAAAGTATTCGATTTTGCAGAAGAAAGAGGGAATGCTGCTATTCGATTATGTGGAAAACTGGAAGCTGAAATTTCTAATTTAGAAGATGAAGAACGGGAATTTTTCCTAGAAGAATATAACCTGCATGAACCTGGATTGGATAAACTCATACATGCCAGCTATGACCTATTGGGGTTGGAAACATTTTTTACCGCCGAAGAAAAAGAAGTACGGGCATGGACAATTTTGAAAGGTATATCCGCGCCTCGGGCAGCAGGAGAAATTCACTCAGATATTGAACGAGGATTTATCAAGGCAGAAATTTATTCCTTCGCAGAATTGATGCAATATAAATCTGAGGCAGCATTAAAAGATGCGGGAAAAATCAGGCAAGAAGGGAAAAACTATCTTGTACAGGATGGGGATTTAATATTTTTTAAATTTAATGTGTAAATTAATTCGGTGGGCGATCTCCAAAAAGCTGCTTGCTTGCCCGGGTTAAATATTTTTCTTCCTGTTCCGTCAAACTATCCCACCCCGAAGCATTTAATTTGTCCAATATTTCATCTACCTTTTTTTTCATCAGTACTTCTTCATCATTTTGAGCTGAAGTTTTTTGTTTCAAATTTTTTAACCGTAAACGGTAATACTCCATTTTAATATTTTTCCAATTAAAAATAAAATAGATATACAGTACTCCAATTATCATTCCTGATAAATGAGTAATATGGCTCACATTAGATTGGTTGGCAGACAAGGATGCAAAAAAAGCAATAACACCCAGACCCAAAACCATATATTTTACTTTTAAGGGGAAAAGTCCATATAAATAAACCATTCGATTGGGATAGGTAAATCCATAAGCAACCAGCAATCCATAAATAGCGCCGCTTGCACCAACTATGGGAACAATAGAATTGACACTAAACAGAACTGTCATTAACCCTGCTCCAATTCCACAGGTAAAATAAAAAAGTAAAAATTCATTTTTCCCCCACTGCATTTCCAAATCTTTCCCAAACATCCATAGAACAAACATATTAAAAAAAATATGAAGAAAGCCACCATGAACAAAGAGGTAAGTGAAAAGCTGCCAGACTTTAAAATTTGACCACACATGGCTGGGAACCAACCCAAAGGAACTGAATAAGATACTTCTTTGACCGGAAAGTGCAGTTAAAACAAATACGACAATATTTATAATAACCAGAAGTTTAACCCCACTTGGAATTGTAAAAGTAGGTCGGGAAAATCCTTTTCGAAACCCCGGACTGGTATATTGGTATCTCATCTAAGTTGATTTATTGTTTTCTTCATTGATTAAATTACGAACCATTTCCATTGAACGTACCCGTTTCAATCCTTCAATATGAAAAGATGTAAATATATCCAGGAATCGAATGGGGTTGAATATACTGTTTTTCTCAATTGTCAAGGTCTGTAAATCATCCAAATGTAAACCCGTTATTTTTTGAAGTACAGTAAAGCTGTTTTCTTCCAGATGTATTTGGCTTTGAGTAACACATTTTGCACATACCAATTCACCTGTATAATTATCAATTCCACCCTGGGACATCTCCGAAAGGCATTTGCTGCAATTTTTCAGGTTCGGCATAAATCCCATTCGAATTGATAATTGATATAAAAAGAATGCAAATACCAGCCAAAAATTTTGAGTTTCATCATTCAATTTATCAAGCACTCTCCAACCCAGACGATATAAAACAGGATAAGGGTTGCAATCCGGGGTTGCCTTATCAATGATTTCAACGATTGCTAATCCCAGAATAATGCGGCTCAGGTCATTTCTTATTTTTGGATATTGCTGAACAAAATTCGCATTTTTAAAAATCTGAATATCTCGATTCGATTTATTGTAATATTGAATATATATGTGATTAACCGGCTCCAATAAGGCGCCGGTGACATTTTTTGGCCTTAAAACACCTTTTGCCAGGATTGTTACTTTTCCCCAGTCTTCCGTAAAGATACGGCAAATAAGGCTGGTGTCGCTGTAGGGTATCCTTTTTAATACAATGGCATTGGTAGCAATCAACACAAATACTAATTAGAAATTGTGGTTGAATTTTTAATATGCCCGGGCAAAAATCACCTCATGTTTAGCGGGATTTCCGGAATAGACACATTTTTTATCTGTTATCTTTTCATCCAGCAGAATGCAACGAATGGTAGCTTTGGTCTCCTTTTTAATGGCAGCCTCAGACTCAGGATTTCCATCCCAACCACAGCGTATAAATCCACCATTCTCAATCAGTCTTTTAAATTCTTCATAATTATTGGTAGAAAAAGTATTTTTTTCTCTAAACTCCAATGCCTGATTGAACATATTAATTTGAATTTCATCTAATAGCTGACTCATTGTTGAAGCAGCAGATTCAATTTTATAAGAAGTTTTCTCACTGGTATCTCTGCGGGCACAGAAAACTGTGCCGCTTTCCATATCTCTGGGACCAACCTCAACTCGGATGGGTACACCTTTCATCTCCCACTCATTAAATTTAAATCCAGGGGAAATTTTCTGTCGGTCATCTAACTTAAATCGAATTCCAATTTCTCCCAATTCTGCCAGGAAGGGTTCAAGAAATTTTTCAATTTCTGCCAAACTATTCTCATTCTTGATTATAGGAATAATGACAATTTGTACTGGTGCAACTTTTGGAGGTAACCGCAAGCCTTTATCATCACCATGCACCATAATAAGAGCCCCAACCAAACGGGTACTCACACCCCAGCTGGTGGCATAGACCAGCTCTTCTGTATTATTTTCAGTTTGGAATTTTACATCAAAGGCTTTGGCAAAATTCTGACCGAGATAATGGGATGTTCCTGCCTGAAGTGCTCGTTTATCTCCCATCATGGCTTCGATACAATAGGTATCAACGGCTCCGGCAAATCGTTCAGCTTCTGATTTCAGTCCTGTTAATACTGGAATAGCTAAAACTTGCTCCAAAACCTCCTGGTAAATATCCAGCATCTGTTTGCTTTCTTCCCGAGCTTCTTGTTCCGTGGCATGAGCTGTATGGCCTTCCTGCCAGAGAAATTCACTAGTTCGGAGAAACAGGCGCGTCCGCATTTCCCAGCGCACCACATTGACCCATTGATTAATTAGAATGGGAAGATCACGATAAGAATTAATCCACTTTTTATACATTGACCATATTACAGTTTCAGATGTGGGTCGTACAATTATCTCTTCTTCCAATTTTGAATCTGGATCTACTATAACACCTTTTCCATCAGGGGCTGATTTTAACCGGGAATGAGTCACCACTGCACATTCCTTGGCAAAGCCTTTGATATGATCGGCTTCCTTTGATATAAAAGATTTGGGAATAAATAATGGAAAATAGGCATTTACATGTCCGGTCTCTTTAAAGCGTTTATCAAGTGCTTCTTTAATACTTTCCCAAACACCAAAACCGTAGGGTCGAATGACCATGGTTCCTTTTACTGGTCCGTAATCAGCCATTTCTGCTTTTGTTATTACATCCGTGTACCAACGGGCATAATCTTCACTTTTAGGGGTTACTCCTTTTGACAATTGAAATCCTTATATTTTGATGTTTATTTGATGTAGAATTTAGTGAATTACTGAATAGATGAAAAATATATCATTATAAGTAGTACACAAATTAAATATTAATTATTGAGAGAACTTTAATCGCAATCCAACTGGACGGTGGTCAGAAATATAATTTTCATATTCAGTCCAGCCATTATCAAAGTATTCTTCTAAGCGAATGGTCTGTACAGAAGAACCCTCATTATCAAATTCATCAAACAGCTCATTTGTTATAAGTATATGATCAAAATGGGCTGGATCATATGTGCTTTGGTGCCA
>Ga0208206_1000328_pt1 | contig 11450 bp, 9 predicted proteins | sample DeeseametaMP1483_FD_184187 | JGI IMG/M metagenome (GOLD analysis project Ga0208206, IMG submission 184187) | Marine microbial communities from the Deep Pacific Ocean - MP1483 (SPAdes) | ecosystem: Environmental > Aquatic > Marine > Oceanic | place: South of Fiji, South Pacific Ocean | collected... | reverse complement strand
TCATAATCCTCCAGCAAAAAGGGAACAGCAAGGTCCGGATTCGAGACCGTAACCGGTTATTTGTGAGGATCACCTTTCCTGAGGAAATTCAGCATCCAGTGTGTTATTTGCTGAGGCTGGATGGTTTGCTCCAGCGATTTCATTCCTGCTTCAAATACTTTTGGACCCAATATTTCTTTCCTGAGATTCAGTAATGCTTTGGAGTATGCTTTCTGAAATTCCGGATGTCCCTGAAATGTCAAAATATGATCATCAATTCTGAAAGCAGCATAAGGGCAAAAATCACTTTCCGCAATCAATTCGGCACCTTCCGGAAGTTTTGTAACCTGATCCTTGTGACTTGCCAAAAGTGAAAATTGTTCCAAAGCGGGTTCAATCCAGGCTTGTGTGGATACCGTTTGGTAGTTTTGCACTCCTACACCCCAACCTCGTTCTGATGCTTCAGTTTTTCCGCCTAAAGCTTTGGCAACCATTTGGTGTCCAAAGCAAATGCCAAGAAGAGGTTGTTTCTGCCTGTGCAGTTCAACTACATACTTTTCCAATTTTCGAATCCACGGTTCATCATCATAAACGCTTAAACGGCTGCCCGTAATCAAATACGCGTCACACTCTTCCGGAGTTTGGGGATACTGCTCCAGCTGTACATCATAATTTTTAAAATCTAAATCCGGATCAACAGATTTAAAAAGTGACATAAACATTTCCGGATAGTTGCCGTGTTCGTCCCGGAAATTTTCATTGGTGGAATCACACTGAAGAATACCAATTTTCATATAGTCCCTCCTGAAAAAAGAAATAGCCTAAACAGGCTAGCAGAATTGACAATATTTGCAATCAGATTGATAAATGAGAATCCCCCTTTTTCATTTTCAGATAAACAATTATCAGTAACCATCATGATTATTTTATCTTGAATCCGTTGCAGACAGTCCAATCATTAAATCCGGATCTTCTCTTACGATGATGATTGACAGCTACAGCCGTTTCCGTTAGTTTCAGAAGTAACAAATAAAATCATAAAACATTTTATATTCCCAAATTATATGGAAAAAAATAAGACAGCACAGTGGGTGGACATTTCCAAGGAAGTTCAAGATGCACTGAAAACAGATAAAGCGGTTGTTGCACTGGAATCGACAATTATTTCACATGGAATGCCTTATCCTCAAAACTTGGAAACAGCACTCGCAGTTGAAAATATTATTCGAAATGAGGGGGCTTTCCCCGCCACAATTGCTGTTTCAGGAGGCAGGATCAAGATCGGTTTGAGCAGGCAGGAGCTTCAGCAGTTTGCTCAAAACAGTGATCCGGTAAAAGTCAGCCGCCGGGATTTACCGGTAGTTCTTTCACAAAAACTGAGCGGTGGCACCACTGTGGCTGCAACTATGATTTGCGCACAGATTGCCGGAATTCCAGTCTTTGTGACAGGCGGCATTGGCGGAGTACACCGCGAAAATGAAAAAACCATGGACGTTTCCGCAGACTTGACGGAGTTGGCTCATACAAATGTTGCTGTAGTCTGTGCCGGAATAAAATCCATTCTTGATATTCCCCGAACTCTTGAATATTTGGAAACACACGGTGTGCCTGTAATTGGTTACCAGACGGCAGAGTTTCCTTCATTTTATACGCCGTCCAGCGGTTCAATGGTTCAAACCCGAATTGACACACCTGAAGACATTGCACGTTGTATGAAAATTAAATGGGACTTGGGGTTGGCCGGAGGTCTTGTGATTGGGAATCCCGTGCCTCCGAAAGATGCAATGGATGAGTCACTAATTGAAGGAGCAATTACAGAAGCGCTGAAAGAAGCAACTGAAAAGGTAATCGAAGGAAAAGAGGTGACTCCATATTTGCTGGAGCGAATCAATCAGCTTACTCATGGAGAAAGCCTGAAGAGTAACATTGCACTGGTACGTAATAATGCCAGCTTAGGAGCCAAAATCGCCCTGGCTTACAAGGCTCTGCTTTGATCCATTCGTATTACTTGTGTTTTTAATTCTGAAACTGCCAATTCGACAAGAGATGCTGCAATAGATTTTTCCAAAGCATTCTGAACTGAATTTGTGACAATCTCCTTCAACTCATTTTCTGTAAAACTGAAACTGTCCGCTTTTTCAAATTTTTCTTCTTCATCATCAAAACTTTCGAAAGCACTTGCCTCTGTTTCTGTCTGATCCGGAGCTTCTTCAGTAATTTCTTTTTCTCGATCAAATCCCATAAAGGCATCCTCAGCATCATCCCAACTGTCAAACACATCTTCTTCAAGTCCAAGTCCAAGTGAAATTTCAGTATACACTTTTTTGTCAAACTCTGCATCAACATCTTGCAAGTCTTTGGATTCTGCTGCGAGGCTTTCTTCCAGTTCCTCAACAAGCGGATCTCCATAATCAGCTTCTCCGTCCACTGATCCTTCCTCATCCGTTTCCAGAAGATCTCCCAGTTCATCCAGCATGAATTCTACCAGTTCATCTTCTGAATCATCTTCTGACACTGCTAATTCGTCTTCAGATAATTCTTCAACTTCCAGTTTTTCTTTTTCCAGATCCTCCTCAAACTGCTCTTCTTCTATTTCAAACTCTGTTTCTGCAGAATCAAGAGCTTCCATTTGTTCACTGAGGTCTTCCAGTTCAATCATAGCACTTTCTGCTGATTCTTCCTGCTCGCCAATACTTTCATGAACCATTGACATAATATCCGCATCTCCCTGACTCTCATCAAAATCTTCTTCAAATTCGTCTGCAGATGTATCTTCTACGAATTGTTCAGCATCCTCGATTTCAACGGTCTCCTCAAGATCCTGCTCCACAGAATCCGTTAACAATTTATTGTCAAGTGAACTTAGCGATTCCTCTCCTGTTTCTTCGAAATCAGGTTCCAGTTCATAATTATCCAATTCCTGAACTGATTCTGACGTGATCCTGCTGTCGGAATCAGTGTCTTGAATCGAAGGTTCGGCTGGCTCTTCAAATGAGGAGAGATCTTCTGGAAATTCGGGTTGAAAATCTTCTTCTTCCAAACTTATATCCGTCAGGCCCTCTCTAGGTGTCTGATCCAATTCCGGAGAGCGTGACCAGATATCATCCAGATCCTCAAAATCATTTACTTCAAGATCAATATCCGCTGGTGCCTTCAGATCCTGTTCTGTTTTTTCACCCTCAACCTTGAGGCGGCTTTCAGCATATTTGTCTTCCAAACCGGAGTCCTTAAGTTGCGTCAATCCTGTTGAGGCAGGATCTGTCTCAGTTTTTACAGTGTCTGTAACAACTTCTTCGGAGTCAATTTCGATTCCATCTTCATCAAGCTTAAGATCAAATTCAAAACCGTTGTCCATTGTCATTTCTTCATCATTGATGACTTCAAGACCGTTAGATGTTATTTCATTTTCATCCAGCTCAACTTCTGCCTTTTTCACTGTATCCTTAGAAATGTCCATATCTGCAGAAATGTCATCCAGAATCATTGAATCCATTTCACTACCTGCTGAAGAGGCAAATTTTGGTTCCAGGGCATTCTGCTCTAATTCTTCTGTTACTTGAGATCCTTCCTCAACTGGTGAGTTTACTTCTTGTTCCCCCTCTTTAATATCATTCAATTGATTGTCAATTGAGCTCATGTCTATCTTGAAATCTTCACCCTCATTATCCGGTTCAATGCCAAAATTGTCATCCAGAGTAACAAATTGACTTAGCTGCTCCTGAAGCATCGATGCTTCAAAGGGTTTGCGAAGCAACCCATCAATTCCAAGCTCTGAAATAATTTTTTCGTCAAGCTCGTCTTTTGGGTTTACAAGTAAAATGATTGGGATATTTTTCAGCTGCGGATCTTTGCGTATTTCTCTGCAATTCTTGTAGTTTTGATCGCCGCCTGAATTACTGAGTAAAATTAAATCCGGCTCCAGATTAAGTGCCTGCTGCACAAATAAATCTGGATTAGATTCTTGAGTAACTGAAATTGCACTAGCCTTCAGCGAGGCGGCAATTAAACTTTGAATTTCTGGATTTTCTTCGAGTACAAGAATTAATTGGGACATGAATATTGCTTTTTAGACTCCTAAATTGTCAGAACAAAGTCATTAAAAAAAAATTCTCTTAAAACTAATCCTGTAGCTTTATGCAAGATAATGCCCTAACTTTTGAACAAATATTAACTAGATTTGTTATTTACTTTGAACCTTTTTATAAGAAACTTTATCCTGTTCTGAATACTATTTTGCTTATTCACCAATGAGGACCGGAAACTATGCCGTTCAAAATAATCTCAAAATATATTGCATCAGAATTCAACCGTTATTTTATGTTGTTTCTCGGTGCATTTGTATTGATGAGTCTGGTAGGGAATTTTTTTGGTAACCTTGCAGATGTTTTTACTGACTGGCAGAGTTTTTTGAAGTTCCTTCAAGAAACGGCTCTTTTGCTGCCTCTATTGCTGGAACTAATAATACCAATTACGGTTTTACTGGCAACTATTGCCACATACAGTTCACTGAACAAGAATGCTGAATTGCTGGCAATACGCAGTTCGGGAATCGGTGGTTGGAGACTGGCTTTTCCTGTGTTAGCTGTTTCTGCTTTGATTGCGTCTTTTGCGTATTTCAGCCAGAATTACATGTACACATGGATGCATCAAACTTGGGTTAAACAGGAAAATTCTGCACGCTTGCCCCCACTCTGGAAAGTGGGTGAAGAACAAAGCATTTACTATTTTGGAAATCGCCAACATAATGGCCGCATAAGTTCTATCACCTCATTTAACTGGAAGCAAATTCCTTTCCAACTTCTGGGAAGAACTGCAATTGAACGGGGAGAACAACAAAACAATTCATGGATCTTTCACGATATTCAAAAGTACATTTTCCAGGATGAAAATTTGCGGCTTGAACACGTTGAACAATGGAGAATCGAAACAGAAAAGTTGCCCACTGTACCCTTTGAAATTCCCATTTCTCCGCATCATCAACCCCTCCTTGACTTGTATGAAAATACTCTTAAACTTCAAAGTGAAGGACAAGATGTAACTCGTCATTGGGTTGCGATTTTCCAGAAAACCGCCTATCCGTTTCAAATTTTTATCATGGTTCTGATTGGTTTTGGGCTGTCTGCATCATACAACAGACGGGGGATGGCGGCAGAATCTCTGGCAATCAGTTGCTTACTCGGGATTTTGTTCTGGATACTCAATCAGATAACCATGGCAGTCGGCGGTGCAGGCCTGATATTCCCTTTCTTTGCAGCATGGAGCGGAAATATAATTTTTCTCGCTCTAGCCCTCTGGCTGCTGTCTTATAACCGTGTATAATCTATTTTGCGGTGTTGAATTTCCTATTTACATCCAAAATCAAAAAGTTAAGCAAAAATTGACTCAGTGAATTGCTGGGCATCAAAGGGTCGTAAATCTTCAACCTGTTCACCTACACCGATGTAACGCACAGGAATATCAAACTCGTTGACGATGCCGATAACAACTCCTCCCTTGGAAGTGCCATCCAGTTTAGTAATTATAAGTCCTGTTAAATCTGTAGCTTCCATGAATTCCCGAGTCTGGAATATTGCATTTTGACCTGTGGTAGCATCAAGTACCAGCAGGATTTCGTGGGGTGCATCTGGAATCAACTTGCGAATCACCCGCACCATTTTTTTTAATTCTTCCATCAAATTCTTTTTGGTGTGCAAACGTCCTGCTGTATCACAGATCACTACATCGTAATCCTCATCTATTCCTTTTTGCACCGTTTCATACATCACCGCAGACGGATCACTTCCGGGTTCCTTTTGGATGATGTCGCAATCAGCCCGCCTGCTCCACTCCACCAACTGTTCAATAGCTGCTGCCCGAAAAGTATCACCTGCACCCATCAAAACTTTTTTACCCTGCTGACGATACTGTGCAGCAATTTTTCCGATAGTAGTTGTTTTTCCAACACCGTTTACACCAACAAAAAGCAAAATCAACGGCTTCCGTTCCGCAGTCCCGGGGACGGCATATGTTTTACTCATAATTTTTTGAATTTCCAGCTGAATTTCTGACTGCAAAACTTGTGGACTGCTTAATTCTTCACGCTCCACCTTCTCTGTGATTGCATCAAGAATACGCTGGGTAGTTTCCGGACCTATGTCTGAACCGATGAGCACTTCTTCCAAATCATCCAGTAAGTCTTCATTTATTTCTTTTCTACCTAAAACTGCTTCGGCTAAATTATCTTGTAACTGTGTTCTTGTTTTAATGACGCCTTTACGTAGACGCTCAAGGAAAGAATCTACCTCATCAGGAGTTTCCACGGTTTCAGCAGTTTTTTCAATTTCACGCTGAAGAACCTGCTGATTCAGACGTTCCTCTTCAATTGAAGCAATTTTTTCTTGAAGTTCTTTTTCCCGTTGTTCCGCTTTTGCAAGTTTTGCGGACTCTTTTTCTTCCCGCAGTTTTTCTTCTTCCTTGATCTGCAACTCAAGTGTTTTGGCATGTTCTTTTTCCAACTGCACCAGGCGCTTCTCTTTTTTCCTCCCGGAAAGTTCTTCGGGAGCTTTACTTTTCAGTGATCTGCTATGCTGCCGATACCATACAAAAAGACACAAAAGAATGATAAAAATTGCAAACCCTATCAAAATCAAGGTCGTCATATCCTCTGCTATCGGCACTCCTTTGTTAAAGATTCTACTCAAAAACAGGTTTACTGCTTCACGAAAAGTCGAAACGATTTGTTTTATTTCTTCAAAAAACATGGAAATTATTTTGCTAGTTGTTTTTGTTTTAGACTAAAATTTGGCATTATAGTTAGAAAATATCAACGGAAAGACATCTAAAATCACCAGTCCAGTATATGTCCACCTGGTCAATAGCATCTTTAAATCCGGTACAGCGGAAAATCGTCGAACACAAAACAGGCCCCGCTTTAGTCATTGCCGGAGCGGGCAGTGGAAAAACCAGGGTGATTACTCACCGTGTAGCACAGCTGATTCATTCCGGAATTCCTGCGTCTTCCATTCTTTTGCTGACATTCACCAACAAAGCCGCCAACGAGATGGCGCAAAGAGTAGGCCGGGCTTTAAAGAATTCTACAGAACAGCAAAAGATTATTCATGGGACCTTCCACAGTGTGGGAAGCCGATTCCTCAGACGAAATGCTAAATTACTAAACTATTACAATAATTTCAGCATTCTGGATTCCTCAGATTCCAGGGACCTGATAAAAGCCTCACTTGCAGAAACAGTAGGTAAACCAGACAAATATTTTCCAAAAGCTGCTGTTCTGCAAAACATGTTTTCATTGGCCTTCAATCGTTTTTGTACTCAAAAAATGATTTTGGACCAGCCTTACCATGAACGCAGTTTCCACTTAGAGCAGCTGATTTCTGCAGATTACCCCAATTTTGAAGAAAACACTGAAACAATACTAAACATTCTAGCTGCCTACCGTCACAAGAAAAAACGCGGACAAGTGATGGACTTTGATGATCTGCTGGAAAACTGGCTGGAACTACTCTTGCGGCATGGTGAAGGACTCCCGCTTTGCCGGCAAATTCAATATATCCTGGTAGACGAATATCAGGATACCAATCAGGTTCAAGCCAATATCTTATACCGGCTCTCAAGGCCGCACAAAAATTTAATGGTTGTCGGCGACGATGCTCAATCAATATACAGCTGGCGCGGCGCTGATTTTGGCAACATGCTTGAGTTTCCGGAACGCTACCAGGCAGTCACCTACAACATGGAGGAAAATTATCGCAGTTCTCCAGAAATTTTAGATGCTGCCAACCGAAGTATTAATTATAACACACGTCAGTTTGAAAAGAACCTTTTTAGTTCTTTAGCTGAAGGAGAAAAACCCCTCGTACATTATGTTTGGGCTTCTCAGGATGAAGCTGAACTGGTACTGGAGAATATACTCAGTTTCCGGGATAAAGATATTTCTTTGAACGAAATGAGTGTGCTTTACCGAAATCATGTACAGTCTGCAGCACTTCAGGTAGTGCTGACACATGCAGGTATTCCGTTTGTTGTTCATTCAGGAGTTAAATTTTTTGAACAAGCTCATATCAAAGATGTTACGGCTTTTCTTAAAGTACTTTTTAATCCTCTTGATGAAATCGCGTGGATGCGTCTGCTTAGGCTCCTTCCCGGGATTGGCAACACTACTGCACACCGGATTTTCAGGGTATTCCAGAGTCAACAGGCAGTCCGTCTTACTAAAGACAATGTTGAATTGCAAAAACTGATTCCTAAAAAGGCCCTTGAGAGCTGGAATGTTCTGCTGGAAATTTTTCAGCAAATGCTGGAGGAAAGCGTAACTCCTTCTCACATGATAGGATTACTGTACAAGAGCTATTACCGCGAGGTGCTTTTCAGCAGTTTTGAAAATGCCACTCAGCGTGAAACAGATATTCGTTATCTTGAAGAATTTGCTGGCAATTATAATAAATTGGAAGCGTTTTTAAATGAGTTATCTTTGGTTGGTTCGAGCATTATCACTGATCATGAAGCCGAACAACAGGATAATCAGGACACTCTCACTCTGACCACCATCCATCAGGCCAAAGGTCTGGAATGGAAGGTGGTATTCATAATTGGACTTACAGAAGGATTGTTTCCTCACCAACGAAGTTTGGGAACAGAAGAGCAAATTGAAGAAGAGCGGCGCCTGTTTTATGTTGCAATGACACGTGCAAAACGACACCTGCTCATTACTGCACCGGTGGTTTCGTCAGGTTATTCCGGAGGAATCAGTAAGCGCTCCCGTTTTATCAACGAACTCGCAGAAGAGACAATCAACACCGAAATTCATACCCGTGATGAGTATTCTTATGGGAGCCGGGGGGGTCAAACTCAATTTTATTTTTAATAAAACTATTCCAAGTTTAACTTCGCGAGTTTAGGACGAATTACGTAGGTACAATAACCGGCATTTGAGTTATTGCTGTAATAATCTTGGTGGTAATCTTCTGCAGGATAGAATTCCGGCAATGTTGCAATTTCAGTAACAATTGGAGCATCAAACATTCCAGATTTTTCAGCATCTTTTTTTGACTCGTTTGCCGTAGTTTTTTGTGCCTCATTTTCATAGAAAATAACGGAACGGTACTGCGTCCCAATGTCTCCTCCCTGACGGTTAAGAGTTGTTGGATCGTGACAACGCCAAAACCAGTCAAGCAAAGTTTCGTAGCTCGTTTTCTGTGGATCAAAATCAATTTGAATCACCTCTGCATGTCCTGTGTTTCCGGTACATACCTGTTCATAAGTTGGATTTAGTTTTGTACCTCCTGCATAGCCCGGGGCAACAGATTTGACTCCTTCCAGTTTGGAGTAGACTGCTTCCAAACACCAAAAACAGCCACCTCCCAGAGTTGCGTTTTTTAATTTTTCCATGAATTCTCCTTCAAAAGTGCGTGAGACTTCAGATTTCGGCCAAAAAAATGCCTGAAGTATACAAAGAGTGCATGATCCAGTTCCTCTAAATTATTTTGGGTTGGGCGAAAAACAGAATCACTTTGTTTTGCATTTTGCCGTACATGCAAAAAGGCTAAGCTTCCTGGATGCAAGGCAGCCGAGTAAGAGCTAGGAATACAGCATCTTGGACAGCGAACACCTCCCAAGCTTGCGTCCAACTGGTACGGAACTGAAAATTTTGGAGCAGGATTTCGTCCGGATCTTTCCTGCCAAAGTTCGCCGCCGCACTGAAAACAAATTTCCAAATTTGGTGTGATTCCAAGTAATTTCAGAAGCCGTATTTCAAAATTTAATTTTATTTCAGTGTCAGTTTGAGACTCTGAGAGCAGAGACATTGCATTCTTCAGTAAATCAAAATATTCATGAGAATCTAATTCAGGAATTTCACATTGAAGCAGCAATTCCGAAAAGTAACTGGCGTGTAGAAACTTTGAATAATTTTTACGGACAAGAGGAAAGCTTTCCTGCAATTCGCATTTCCGGATTCTAACCAAATCCATGTTCGGTTTTTCAGAAAACTCAAAATGGTTAAGAACAAACAATTCTGCTTTTGCAGCATTTCCCGACCTCAAACTTTTTCCACCGTGAAGAATTCCTGCTTTCTTACCTACCTTAGCCGTCAGGAAAGTCAGAATGCAATCCTTTTCCTTAAAATCCATTGTTTTGAGAACAATTCCATCTGTCTCAATTACTTTCATACTTAAATTATTCCAGTATTTTAGCTTCCCTCAGCAAAGGCTTTGCCTCCTGCAGTGCATCTTCAGAACGTTCCTGGCGGACTGCAATTAAATAGCGGAGTGCATGGTAAAGATCACTCCAAACTTCAGTCATCTGCTGTCCTTTGTCTTCTGATCCAAGAATTGCCATAGGGAACTTTGTTGAGCCTGCAGGAAGTTTCACTTTGTCTAAAACTTTCGATACTTCATCCAGCCGATCACATTGGTATAGCAGCTTCGCAAAAAGAAGTGAAGATGGAACTGAACGCTGACGGGAATTGTGCAGTTTGCCGACCATTTCCAAAATTTGTTCATCAGTTCCGCTTTCCCGATAAACCTCCTCTAATAACTCCAGCAATTCTGGAAAAGCGGTCCGCTCAAAAGCTTCTTTAAGGACTCGTGCAGCTTCCAAAAACATACCTGATTTTTGGAGTTGTGCTGCTTCACCGATAGCTTCCAAAGGCTTATCATTTTTTTTATCCCTCTTTTGAGGAAGGTAGCGGAAAGACCAGTTACTCAAACACTTTGGGTCTTGACGGAGTGCTTTTTGTAAATGATCTTCGTGTGTCATTGAAATATTTTTTGTTATCAGGCTGCCGCTGAATTTTTTCAGCAATTCCCTCTCCTGACCAATACAGCCAACCCAGTCCTGTCTTGTAATATAAAATTGCCTTAGTCCTTCCAATGCATCCGGATGATCAGGAGTTATCCGGAGGATTTCATGACTTAACCTCTCTGCCAGATCCCATTCACTGACCTCACAGGCAAGTTTCAAATATGGCAGTAATACCTGCAAATTACCCTGAAATTTGGTACGCAGTTCAGCATATTTTTTTAGCATTTCTTCTGCGCTTTTTTCATAACGCAGTTGTTCAATGTACTGCACTCTGATCGACAACGGAGTTTCTTGATTGAGTAATTTATTATAGCTTTTACTCACTTGTTTTGGATCCCGCAGCAAAGATGCATTCTCAAAATTTTGTGTTATCTGTTGCTTTTTGTTGTCTTTATACTGGGAAAATTTACCAAGGAAACTCTGTACAAAACGCTGAGGATGTGAAATAAACTGCCAAATCTCAGTCACCACCCATCCTGCGACAAAGGAACCGGCGATCACCATCCACACTGATAATTGGATTGAAAAGTTTCCGAAAAAGTTCAGGGAAACATTGTGGCTGTTTTGTGTTGCAAAATAACCCATACTGCCCAAAAGCGATAATACGACTGCAATTAAAATTAAGCGTTTCATAGTTTCGTTTTAAAATGTGAAAAACATAAATTAAGTTTAAT
>Ga0208206_1000305_pt1 | contig 11847 bp, 9 predicted proteins | sample DeeseametaMP1483_FD_184187 | JGI IMG/M metagenome (GOLD analysis project Ga0208206, IMG submission 184187) | Marine microbial communities from the Deep Pacific Ocean - MP1483 (SPAdes) | ecosystem: Environmental > Aquatic > Marine > Oceanic | place: South of Fiji, South Pacific Ocean | collected... | reverse complement strand
AATCTCGGTAATGTATTTAAGCAATTAAATGAACCTCAAAAAGCAATAAATTATTATCAAAAAGCAATCGAGATCGAACCTAGTTATATTAATGCACACCAAGATCTAATGGATGTTTGTGAAAAAACAAATCAAATAACAGAACTAAAGGATGCGGTTTCAAATGCTAGAACTTTTTTCAAAGATAATTCTATTATCAAATTATATGAAGGAATTCTTTTAAGCAGGAATGAAAAATTTGTTGAGGCAAAGAATTATTTAGAATCAATCTTATTTGAAACTAAAGAGATAAAAAATGAAATATTAAGAGTTTCAACTTTAGCAAAATGTTATGATCGAATTGGCGGCACCGATAAGGCTTTTAATTACTTTAAAAAAGCTAATCTTTTATCACAAAAAACAAAGATAAAAAACTTTGATAAAAATAAATATTTACAAGAGATAAAAATTAGAAGTGAGTTTTTTAAAAAATCCAATATAAAAAAATGGCCCGCTTTAAAACAATCTGATAACAGACCAAACCCCATTTTTCTTATTGGTTTTCCAAGATCAGGCACAACACTTTTAGATACTATATTACGTAGCCATCCCTTGATTGAAGTTGTTGAAGAACAATTTATGGTAGAGCAATTAATCAATTCATTAAATCAATTACCAAATGGTGGACTAGAAGATCTAAAAGAAATAGAAAATGAACAAATTATAAAAATAAGAAAAACTTATTTTGAATCTCTTGAATCACAAATTCAAAATAAAAATAATACAAAACTTTATATTGATAAGTTGCCCTTAAATATAATTCACGTGGGAGAAATCGTTAGAATATTTCCTAATGCAAAATTTATTGTCTCACTTCGTCATCCATGTGACTGTGTTTTAAGTTGTTTCATGCAGGATTTCGAACTTAATGATGCAATGGCAAACTTTCTTAACCTAGATGACGCTGCGCACTTGTATAATGCTGTAATGAAATTATGGACTCAATATACATCAATTTTCTCAATTAATTATCATGAGATAAAATATGAAAATTTAATCGAAAATTTTGAACCTACAGTCAGATCAATATTGAATTTTTTGGAATTATCTTGGGATGACGCGGTGCTAAACTATTTAATAACAGCAAAAAAAAGAGACAGAATTACAACACCAAGTTATTATCAAGTAACTAAACCAATATATTCATATGCAATTGGAAGATGGCAGCGTTATAAAAAACAAACTTCAAATATTTATCCAATTTTAGAAGGGTGGATAAAAAAATTTAATTATTAATACTATAAAAAGAACATTAAAAGATATGAAGATAAGTATTCTTGGTATAATTCAAAAATGACAATTTATGCTTTATCAACTGGGCCTGGAATATCAGGAATAGCTGTAATAAGGGTTTCAGGAAAAAATACAGCGGAAGTAATTAAAAAATTAACTGGATCAAAATTACCAGTTCCAAGAGTAGCTACCCTCAAAAAATTCAATAAAAATGGGGGGAAAGAGCTGATTGATGAAGGGGTAATTATATGGTTCCCAGCTCCAAATAGCTATACAGGTGAGAATTTAGCAGAATTCCATGTTCATGGTAGCAGAGCAGTGATTAATGCTATGCATTCTGCTATTTCAAAAATAAAAAATTGCCGTTTAGCAGAGCCTGGAGAGTTCACAAAAAGGGCATTTCAAAATGGAAAAATAAATTTATTAAAAGCGGAAAGTATAGCAGATTTAATTTCATCAGAAACTGAAATTCAAAGAAAACAAGCCCTTAAAATCATGAGCGGTAAATCAGCAGACAAGTTTAATTCATGGAGAGAAAAACTTTTAAAAATTTTATCGCACGTAGAGGCGAAAATCGATTTCCCCGATGAAGGTTTACCAAAAAAAATTATTACTGAAGTACAAAAAACATCAAACACTGTGTTAACAGAAATTAAAAAGACATTAGATGATCAAAATGTTGGGGAAAGAATAAGAGAAGGTTTTAAAATAGCAATTATAGGACCACCAAATTCAGGAAAATCTAGCTTATTAAATTATCTTTCAAAAAGAGATGTTGCGATTGTTTCAGAGATAGCTGGCACAACAAGAGATGTAATAGAAACTCACCTTAATCTTGATGGTTATCCGGTAATCGTTTCTGATACAGCAGGAATTAGAAGTTCAAAAAATGAAATAGAAAAAAAAGGAATTAAAATAGCTTTAAAACGAGCAGGAGATGCTGATTTAAGGTTGGTTATCGTATCTGCTAAAAATGTTGATTTTACTGGTGTTTTAAAGGGTTTATTAACAAAAAATGCTATTTTAGTAGTAAATAAATCAGATTTAATAAAAGGAAAATTAAATAGTAAGTTTAAAAAATACGAAAACGTTTTGATATCCATAAAAAAAGATTCAAATTTAAATAAACTAATTACAAAAATAAAAAGTAAATTAAAAAATAAATTTACAACAGCTGAAGATATTTTAATCACTAGAGAAAGACACAGACAAAATTTAAAAAACTGTGCTCAACATTTGGAAAAATTTCAAAAAAAGAAATCTGCTCAAGATTTTGATAAAGCTGCTGAAGACTTAAGATTAGCTACAAGACACCTAGGAATGATCGTGGGAAAAGTAGATGTAGAGGAGCTATTAGGCAGTATTTTCAACGATTTTTGCATAGGCAAGTAGTTATTCAACAAATCCTTGTAAATCTAAAATAGAAATATACATTTAAGTCATGAACAATTTAGACTTTGATGTAGTGGTAATTGGTGGAGGCCATGCAGGCTGTGAAGCTGCTGCTGCATCAGCACGTATGGGAGTAAATACTGGTTTGTTTACTCATAAGATAGAAACCATAGGTGAGATGTCTTGTAACCCGGCTATAGGTGGCTTAGGTAAAGGACATTTAGTTAAAGAGATTGATGCCTTAGATGGAGTCATGGGGGTTGTGGCTGATAAATCAGGAATTCAGTTCAGATTGCTAAACAGAAGCCGAGGTCCTGCTGTTCGAGGTCCTAGAACGCAGTCAGATCGAGCTTTATATAAGAAATATATGCAAAAAACTCTTTTAAGTTATTGTAATTTAAGTGTTTTTTCAGACCCTGTTATTGAGTTCATATTTAATAAAAATCAGGTCATTGGCTTCCATACCAAGTCAGGAAAAAAAATAAATTGCAAAAAAATGATTTTAACTACAGGAACTTTTTTAAACGGTTTAATTCATATTGGTGATGAAAAGACTCCTGCTGGGAGACATGAAGAAAAACCTTCAACAGGTTTAAGTGAACAGTTAGAAAAATTTAAAATGAAATTAGGAAGACTTAAAACTGGAACACCACCTAGACTGGATGGATCTACTATTAATTATAATGGCTTGGAAAAACAAGATGCTGATACTGACCCAGAATATTTTTCTTTTTTAACAAATAAAACTTACAATAAACAAATTGCTTGTAGTGTTACATACACAAATAAAAAAGTTCATGACATCATAAGAAAAAATTTGTCTAAAAGTGCAATGTACTCTGGAAGCATTAAAGGTGTTGGCCCGAGATATTGTCCTTCTATTGAAGATAAAATTGTAAAATTTTCTGATAAGACTAGACACCAAATTTTTTTAGAGCCAGAAGGTTTAAATGACACAACAGTATATCCGAATGGAATCTCGACCTCTTTACCGGCTGATGTACAAGCAGAAATATTAAGTAAAATCAATGGATTAGAGCGTACTCGCATAATAAGACCTGGATACGCTATTGAATACGATTATGTTGATCCGCGAGAGCTAAATCACACTTTGGAAACTAAAAAAATAAAATCACTTTACCTTGCTGGTCAGATTAATGGAACAACAGGTTATGAAGAAGCTGCCGCTCAAGGACTCATGGCTGGAATTAATGCTGCACTATCAATCAAAGATCGAGAGCCACTAGTTCTCGATCGTGCTCAAGCATACATCGGAGTCATGATAGATGATTTAGTTACCAAAGGAGTTGCTGAACCATATCGTATGTTTACATCACGAGCTGAATACAGATTGAGTCTAAGAGCTGACAACGCAGATACAAGATTAACTCAAGTTGGAATCGATATTGGTTTAGTTCAAAATTCAAGAGCAAAAGTATATACGAAAAAAATCAATAAAATCAATGAATTAAGTAATAGTTTAAAAAACTTGAAAATATCACCAAATAAAGCTGAAAAATTTAACATTAAGATTGCAAAGGATGGGATCAAAAGATCAGCTTTTGATATGTTGTCAAGGGCAGGAGTTACTTTTGACAAATTAAGATCAATTTGGAATAAAATACCTCTAGCATCTCGGAAAGAGGAAGAGCAAATTGAAATAAGTGCACATTATTCAGGATATTTGGAGAAACAGGAAGCTGACATTATTGCATTTAGAAAAGATGAAAATCTAATAATACCCGAAGGTATAGATTATAGTAAATTAAGTGGTCTCTCTAATGAAGTTATAAGCAAGTTCAAGCTTATAAAACCGCAAACTCTAGGACAGGCACTTAGGATAGACGGAATTACACCTGCGGCTGTTTATATTTTACTATCTCACGTAAAAAGGAGACATCAGAAGCTTAAAAGGGCATAGATGAGCCAATCTATTCAGATTGCTGCATTCAGTAAATTTATACAAGTTTCACGTGAAACAATTACAAGTTTAGTAAAATACGAAAATTACCTAATTAAATCTAACAAAACACTAAATTTGATAGGAAAATCAACAATTAATGAAATATGGCTAAGGCATTTTCTAGATAGCTCGCAAGTTATTGATTTTATTGACAAAAATACAGGAAGCCTAATAGATTTAGGATCCGGCGCAGGTTTTCCGGGTTTGATCATAGCAATTTTAGCTAAAGATAGAAAAATCAATTTAAAAGTAAAATTAATTGAAAAGAGTCCGAAAAAAGCATCGTTTCTAAGAGAAATAGTAAACTATCTTAATTTGAATGTTGAAGTTTTAAACATAAATGCGTTAACGCATGCAAAGAAGTTAGAAGCAGATTTATTTGTTGCAAGAGCATTTAAGCCTTTAAAAATTATTTTACAGTTTTTAGACAAAAATACTGAAAATTGGAAAAAAGTGTTTCTTTTTCTGGGGAAAACAGGACAAGATGAGCTACTTCAAGCTTCAAAAAGTTGGCATATCAAGTATAAGCAAAGAATGAGTGTAACTAGCAATGATTCTATAGTTATAGAAATTAATAAACTTACAAAAAAATAAATTGAATAAAACTCAAACTATTTCAGTTTTAAATCAGAAAGGTGGAGTTGGCAAAACGACCACGGTGATTAATTTGGCCACCGCACTATCTTTTATGAACAAAAAAGTTTTGGTTGTTGACTTGGATCCGCAAGGAAATGCCACTACAGGATTTGGTTTAAACAATGCTGATAATATAAAAACAATTTATGATGTACTAAATGGTAATTGCCATTTTGAAGAAGCTATTAAAGATACGAAAATTAAAAATTTAAAAATTATTTCATCTAACGTAGATTTATCAGGTTTAGAAGTTGAAACGGCCAGCGAAACCAGAAGAGCTCTTTTATTAAAAGACAAAATTGATAACTTTGTTAAAAGTCAAATAAATGACTTTTCTTACATTTTTATCGATTGCCCTCCTTCTCTTAGTCTTCTAACGATCATGTCACTTGTTGCTGCTAAATCATTAATTGTTCCTCTTCAAACTGAGTTCTTTGCTCTTGAAGGATTGAGTCAATTAACAAAAACAATTGATCGAATTAAAATTAAATTGAATCCAGATTTGATTATTCGGGGAGTACTTTTAACTATGTTTGATAAAAGAAATAAACTTTCATCTCAAGTGGATATAGAAGCGAGGAAGTTTTTTAAAAACAAAGTTTATCAAACAGTGATACCACGAAATGTCAGATTATCAGAAGCTCCCTCCCATGGAGTTCCTGTTTTAATTTATGATAAACTTTGTTCAGGAAGTAAATCTTATTTTAGTTTTACTGAGGAATTTTTAAAGCAAGAAAATATAATGGAGAGTGCTGCATAATGATTGAAAATCGTTTTAAGAAGGGGTTAGGTAGAGGCTTGTCATCATTAATAGGCGATTCTTCCAAAAAAATTGAAACAAATAAAATTTCAATAAATGATCTTACAAGAAATATGTTTCAGCCTAGAAAAAATTTCAGTAAAGAAAGTTTAGAAGAATTAGCTAATTCCATTAGAGAACAAGGAGTCATACAACCGATTATTGTAAGACCTAATAAATCTTTAGAGGGTAAGTATGAAATAATAGCTGGAGAACGGAGATGGTTAGCTTCTCAAAATGCAGGTCTACATGAAATTCCGGCTGTGGTTTTAAATGTCAATGATGTTAAATCTTTAGAGTTTTCTCTTATAGAAAATGTTCAAAGACAAGACCTAGACCCGATAGAAGAAGCTCGTGGCTACCAAAGATTGATAGATGATTTTAACTATAATCACGATAAATTATCTAAGTTTATTGGCAAAAGTAGAAGCTATATAGCAAATTCATTAAGATTATTATCTCTTCAAGAAGAGATTTTATTAATGGTTGAACAAGGAAATTTGTCAGCAGGTCACGCGAGAACATTAATAGGATTACAAAACTCAGTTGAACTTGCTAAAAAAATTATACAAAAAAAACTTTCCGTAAGACAAGCTGAGGTCTTAGCAAGACAGTTTAAAAACAAAAAATTTAAATTAATTCATAAAAAAGATCCAAATATATTAGATTTACAAAGAGTTTTAGAAGAAAAAACAGGATTAAGTGTCTCTGTCACTAATAGGAAAAATAATTCAGGAACAATTTCTTTTGCATATCAAGACCTTAATCAATTAGATAGAATTTCCAATGTAATTAAGAATAATTATTAGCCTTTTTACATAGTTTAGTAAAAAAGTTGAAAAAAATTATTTTTGATATTTGAGGATTTTTTTTACATAAGACTTCGGTATCATTAATTTCATGGATTGCTGTTTTCAGATCATTCAAACTCCAAATAGTTAATTGTTTTTTTACCATTGATTTTTCTTTCCAAAAAATGGGAGGTTTAGATGCGTTCAATAAACTGTCTAGACTATTATAGTTGGTCTCTAATTCTTTCATATTAAGCAATCTTTGTATTTTGTTGCTTAGTATTCTTAATAAAAATATTTGATTAACAGTATTTATATACAGCTCTGACAAAATTTTTTTATATTGTAAAATATTACCGCATAAACATTCATTAATAAGACTATCTGATTTATATTCACCAGAAAAACTAATTATAGATTTTATCTTATCAATTTCTATTTTTTTTTTATTTAATGAAAAAGATTTGATTTTTTCAATTTCGTTTTTCAAATTATTACGATCATTATTAGATTTTTCAATCAACAAATTCACTAATTCTCTTGATAAGTTTATATTATTTTTTTTAAGTTCTGCTTTTGCAATAATTTCTAAATCTTTATCATTATCCAAATAACATGGAATACATAAGGTTTTTAAATTTGTTTCAAAAAAATTTCTTAATTTAGATTTTTTTTCTAATACCTCAGCAAAAATTATTAAAAATACATTTTCAGGGCATCTATCTACGATATCATTTACTTGTTTAATTATTTTATCTGTCCCGTTATTAATGGTAATTATTTTTTTATTACTAAATAACGATCCTGAATAAATAGAATTATAAAAATTTTCTTCATTATCAATTATGTCATTTTCGTATAGTGACAAAAGTTCTATATTAGCATCTTGCTGACTCACTACTGTTTTAATGGATTCCCTAATATCTTTTTTTAATCCACTATTTTCGCCATATAATAAAAACACATTATATTTTAAGAGGTTCGACGGATTCCTTTGTATTTCGTAACTTTTTAAGATCACTTTATTATAAATTTTGTGCAAGTCTGGTTACTAACTCTTGGTATGTTTTGTTTAAGAGGTCTTCAATGGACCTATTTTCTAAATCAACTGTATCAGAGTATTTATCTTGCACCTTGTAGATTAGTGAAGAAACAAAGATTTGATTTAATATTTTATCTTTAGTTATAAAATCCGTTACTTTAATATCTGTATTTAAAGTAATTTTGTATTGTAAAATTTTTCCAGCACTATCCTTAGTTGTTACATTTTTATCTTTTGATACCTTAATTACAAGATCAACTCTTCTTAAATTTTGATCATCCTTTTTAGATTTAGATAAACTGTATAATTTAGAATAAATTTTATTTCCCAATATTTTATTACCCTCTATTGAATAATCAGCAATTTCAAATTGTAAATTTGTTGAACCAAAAATTGGTTCGTATCCAGCGCACCCATTGATAAAAAGCAGTAGAATAAATGAGAAAATTGGATAAATTACTTTTTTCATTTTTTTGTTATGAAGTTTACTAATTTATTTTTAATATAAATATTTTTTATTATTTTTGCAGTATTTTCTACATATTTTGAAACATTATCAATTTCTTTTGATTTTTTTATAACCATTGTTTCTTTTGCATTTATTGGCATTTCTAATATACCTCTTTTTCTTCCGTCCACCTGTACAACTATTGTACAATTTTCCTCTTTAAGTAATTTAGAATCATATTTTGGCCAATAGTATTTTTTATTTATTTTTTCACAGCATTCATGAGCCAAATGTGGAACAAGTGGCATTAATAACATTATTATTTTTTCCCATTCATTTTTTAAAGTTTTATTTGACGTTTTGTTATTAATGACATGATGGTAAAGCAAATTGTATATTTCATGTATATTAGCTATTACGACATTAAATTGAAAATTTTCTAAGTTTTGGGTTACGTTATAAACAGTCTTATTCACAGCTATTTGTAGCTCGATATCTTCAGATTTTGATGTTGAATCTTTTTTATTCAAAATTTCATTATTCATTTTCCAAAGTTTTTGAATAAATTTAAAAGCAGCAGAAACCCCCTCCAGTGACCATTGAACGTCTCTTTCTGGCGGGCTATCTGACAACATAAACCATCTAATTGAATCTGCTCCGTAGACACTAATCATTTCTTCTGGATCTACTATATTTTTTCTTGATTTAGACATTGACTCAGAGGGTCCTAACACAATCTTTTTTTTATCTTTTTTTGCGATCAAATTTCCATCAGAATTTTTTTCAACTTCATCTGGATATAACCATTGGTTCTCTTCATTTTTATAAGTTTCGTGACAAACCATTCCTTGAGTAAATAGGCTTTTAAATGGTTCAATATAATTAAATTTTTTATTATTATATGATAATGCTCTCATAAAAAATCTAGAGTAAAGCAAATGTAGAATTGCATGTTCCACTCCTCCAATATATTGGTCAACAGGCATCCAATATTTAAGATCGTTTATTTCATAACCATATTTTTTATTTTTTGGTGAACAAAATCTTAAAAAATACCAAGAAGAATCTACAAAGGTATCAAGGGTATCTGTTTCTCTAATAGCTTTTTCTCCTGAAGAAAGTTTGGTAAATTTCCAAGTAGGGTGCTTTTCTAATGGGTTTCCTGTTATATGAAGATTTACATCTTTGGGTAATAATACGGGTAAATCTTTTTTTTTAACAGGGAATGCTTGTCCCTTGCCATTGTATACTATTGGAATTGGACAGCCCCAGTATCTCTGTCTAGATACACCCCAATCTTTAAGGCGAAATGTAATTTTTTTTTTTCCTAATTTTTTTTTAGTAATTACTTTAATAATTTTTTCTATAGCCTTATTCACTGTAAGATTGTTTAAAAAATCGGAATTAAATAATATTCCATCTCCAATAAAAGCTTCGTTTTTAATAACAAATTTAGTAGCATCCATGTTCTTTGGTTTAACTACTGGTAATACTTTAAGCTTGTATTTGTTTGCAAAATCTAAATCTCGTTGATCGTGTGCTGGACAACCGAATATTGCTCCCGTTCCATAGTCCATTAAAACAAAGTTTGCAATATAAACTGGAAGCTTAATTTTATTCTTTAAAGGATGAATTGCAAATAAGTCAGTATTAAAGCCAATTTTTTCAGCATTAGCTAATGCCTCTTCTGTTGTTCCCATTTTTGAACATTCTGATTTAAAGGAAAGAAAGTCTTTGCTCCCTTCAAAATTTTTTGCAATTGGGTGGTCAACCGAAAGCGCAATAAAAGAAGCACCAAATATGGTATCTGGCCTTGTCGTAAAAACTTTTATTTTATCGAATTTATTTTTCTTATCGATTTGAAAATTTATTTCACAACCGTAAGATTTACCTATCCAATTTTTTTGCATCAGTTTAACTTTTTCCGGCCAATTTTTTAAGTTTTGAAGTTCGTCTAATAAACTTTGTGAAAATTTTTTGATATTAAAAAACCACTGAGAAAGTTTTTTTCTTTCTACTATAGTACCTGAGCGCCAGCCTTTTCCATTAATCACCTGTTCATTAGCTAAAACAGTTTGTTCAGCAGGATCCCAATTTACATAAGTATCTTTTTTGTAAACTAAGTCTTTTTCAAATAATTCCAAAAAAAATTCTTGTTGATGTTTGTAATATTCAGGATCACAAGTTGATATTTCTCTATCCCAGTCCAGTGAAAGACCAAGTAGTTTTAATTGTTTTTTCATAGTTTCTATATTTTTTTTAGTCCAATCTTTAGGATGAAGATTATTTTCGCGAGCAGCGTTTTCTGCAGGCAATCCAAATGAGTCCCAACCCATTGGATGTAAAACATTAAAACCTCTAAGTTTCTTATATCGAGCTAATACATCTCCGATTGTATAATTGCGGACATGTCCCATATGAATTTTACCAGATGGGTAAGGAAACATTTCTAGGCAGTAAAATTTTTTTTTCTTTTTATCAACATTAACAACATTAGTTTTTTTTTCGGACCAAAAATCTTGCCATTTTTTTTCAACATTTTTTATATTGTATCTTTCCATGAATCGTAAAAAACTAAATTTTCATTTATTTTGAAAATATAGGTTATTTAAGGTTTAAGATCGGGTCTCTTTTTTCTTGTTTTTCTTCTATATTCTTTTTCAAAAATTGCTGCCTTTTTAAGAATAGCGACTTGAAGCTCATATTCCAGAGCACTCGATATTTTTTTAACTATACATTTTTGTTTAATATTACATTTTTTTTTGTGCACAATTACTTTAATTCCATCAGCTCTTATTTCATTTGTTAAAAATCTTATTGTAATTTTAATTGATTCATCCGATGCCGTTCCTTCGTTATACCAATCGGTAGTGATAATCCCGCCCGAATAATCGACGTTAGCTAGTGGTAAAAAATCGAGTATTTCTAACGTGGCTCGCCACATAGGATTAGAACTGGCGAACTGATAATTGGTTTTACTTCCACCACCCAACGCTCCACCCAGTGTTATACCCTTACCTTCTTCAAGATTTTTTTTCACTCTTTCTTGAGCATTGGGTGAGACTTTTCTAGCGTCGGCCGGGTCCCAAATTCCACAAGAATTTAAGGAAACCAAAAAGGCGATCGCAGCCGATATATAAAAAATATTTTTTTGAATGTGATTTAAAAATTTCATTAACCTAATTTATTACATTAACTTTCGCTTGGAAATTACTAATAAAAGGTACAAAAAAGTTAATTAAAATGCGTGTTTTAAGCTCAATCAGATCATACTGTGATAAATATGCAACAAATTATAAAAATATAAGTATTTCAACACTTTTTTGATTTTTTTTGCATTTTTCAGTGTTATTTTTGCATCATTCATATGAATCAATAAATCAATAAGGAGAAACAATGAATAAATTAACAAAAATAGGAGTATCTGCATTGTGCGGATCTCTGGCATCTGTTGCAGCTGCAAATGCAGGCTCAATGGATGTGGCCGGTAGCGCTTCGGCAACG
>Ga0208206_1000298_pt1 | contig 12148 bp, 12 predicted proteins | sample DeeseametaMP1483_FD_184187 | JGI IMG/M metagenome (GOLD analysis project Ga0208206, IMG submission 184187) | Marine microbial communities from the Deep Pacific Ocean - MP1483 (SPAdes) | ecosystem: Environmental > Aquatic > Marine > Oceanic | place: South of Fiji, South Pacific Ocean | collected... | reverse complement strand
CACACATATGCTCTTGTGCCTGTGAGCGTTCCCGAGTCCATGCCTACTGTAGTCAAGATGACAACCAGCGCCGGAGAGATACTGATCGCACTGTACACCGAGGACTGCCCGGAGACCACGGGGAACTTCCTCAAGCTCGTCGATGCCGGATTCTACAACGGCCTGCACTTCCACCGCGTCATCAAGGATTTCATGATCCAAGGAGGCTGCCCGCGCTCGAGGGACCCGGACAGCCGAGCCGCTGGCACTGGGGGGCCTGGGTGGAAGATTCCGTGCGAGCCCTCAGCCCTCGCCAAGCGACACGACCGTCCCGGGCTGTTCTCGATGGCCAACGCGGGCCGCAACACCGGCGGCTCGCAGTTCTTCCTCACCACCGTGCCCACACCGTGGCTCGATGGCAACCACGCGGTCTTCGGAGAGGTCATCGAGGGTATGGAGAACGTGTACCGGATCGAGAATTGCGACCTCAAGCCCGGTGAGCGGCCCTATGACCCGCAGCAAATCGTCAGTGTCGAGCGAATCTAGCCGCCATATCGTGAATAGTCATCAAACAATACGATGCACTGCGACTCGATAGCCTGACTTTATTAATAACCAATTAACGCGCTGCTGAATATGGCCAAACACCGTGCTGGAGACCGCAGGATAGTCAGTATAAGCATACCAGAGGACCTCGCCAAGAGGCTCGACAGGAGAGTCGGCAAGGGACGCGAGAAGGGACGCTCTGCAACCATCTCGAGAATGATACAGGAATCCCTCGATTCGGAGGCGGATGAGCGTTCTGAGGAGCCTAGGGCCGCAGCTCGCAGCGCGAGGGCCCAACCAGGCGCAATCAGGGTCGAAAAGGACACGATGGGGGAGGTTGAGGTCCCTGCAGACAGGTACTACGGGGCCCAGACGGCACGATCACTGCTCAATTTCGACATCGGCGAGGACACGATGCCGCGTTCGGTGATACGCGCCTTTGGGGTCCTCAAGCAGGCTGCGGCCAAGACCAATGTCGAACTGGGCCAGATGGATTCGAACATCGGCTCGCTGATCTCCTCAGCCTGCGACGAGGTCATCTCGGGCTCCCTGGACCAGCACTTCCCGCTCAGGGTCTGGCAGACGGGCTCGGGGACCCAGACCAACATGAACGCCAACGAGGTCATCGCCAACCGTGCGATCGAGATCTCAGGCGGCTCCGTAGGCAGCAAGACCCCGGTACACCCGAACGACCACGTCAACCGCGCCCAGTCAAGCAACGACACCTTCCCGACCGCCATGCACATCGCTGCCGCAGAGGAGGTCAGCCATCGATTATTGCCCGCAGTACGCCATTTGCGCAGCGCTCTGGCAAGCAAGGCGAGGGACTTCAGGAGCATCGTCAAGATCGGCAGGACCCACCTCATGGACGCCGTCCCACTCACCTTGGGGCAAGAGTTCAGTGGCTATGTCTCAATGCTCGATGCCAACATCAGCCGCATCGAGAGCGCTATGGGGGACCTGCTCGAGCTGGCGCTCGGGGGAACCGCGGTCGGCACCGGCCTCAACACCCATCCTGAGTTCGCAGACACGGCCGCGGGCCACATCGCCGAGAAGACCGGACTGGCTTTCGTCAGCGCCGAGAACAAGTTCGCGCAGCTCGCCGCCCACGATGCGCTGGTGGCCGCCTCAGGGGCGCTGAACACCCTAGCGACCTCGCTGATGAAGATCGCGAACGACGTCAGGTGGCTCGGCTCGGGGCCACGCTGCGGCTTCGGGGAACTCTCACTACCGGCCAACGAGCCGGGCTCGAGCATCATGCCGGGCAAGGTCAACCCAACGCAGGCCGAGGCGATGACGATGGTGTGCTGCCAGGTGATGGGCAACCACACCGCCATCTCGGTCGGAGGCAGTCAGGGCAATTTCGAACTCAATGTGTACAAGCCGATGATGATCCACAACTTCCTGCACAGCGTCCGCCTGCTCTCAGACACCTGCCGCTCGTTCACCGACAAGTGCGTGGTAGGTCTGGAAGCCAATGAGGACAGGATCGCCGCGCACTTGGAGAACTCGCTGATGCTGGTCACCGCGCTCAACCCGCACATCGGCTACGACAACGCCGCGAAGATTGCGAAGAACGCCCATGCCAAGGGGACCACGCTGCGCGAGAGCGCACTCGAACTGGGTCTTCTGAGCGACGAGCAATTCACTCAGTGGGTCAGGGCCGGGGACATGGTCGGGCCACACGACTGACGGTGATTTTCTCAGCCTTCCGAAACCGTCTCAAGCGGAGCGAAACGCTCCGCAATGGTTGTAACGCTGACAAGGTGGGCCGATGACGTACTTGGCGGTACAGGTGGGAGCAGCAGGGGGTTCCGCACATGGGGGAGCTTCCCCCCCTGCATACTCCGCAGGGTCCGGGTGTCCCCCGGGCCCTAAGGCCCGGGCTTCCCCGGGTAGACTCCTCCGCTTCCTTCCCCTTCCTCCCCCTTCCTTGCGTCCAGTTCTCTCCGGTTCTCTCCACTTCGTCGCGCTCCGCTTCCTTCCCCTTCCTCCCCCTTCCTTGCGTCCAGTTCTCTCCGGTTCTCTCCACTTCGCTCATCTTCTCTCTCCAAGGGCGTTTCCCCCCCCTTCGCGTTCTCCGCTTCCTTCCCCTTCCTCCCCCTTCCTTGCGTCCAGTTCTCTCCGGTTCTCTCCACGGTCCGATACAGCTTCCTCCACGGATCTCTCCGCCCTCGTTCACTCGTGTTCCTCCTCCGCTTCCTTCCCGTTCTTCCCCTTCCTTGCGTCCGGTTCCCGTCGGTCTCTCCACTTCGTTCTCCACGCCGCCTCCGGGTTCGTCTCCTCCCCCTTCCGCGCGTATCTCTTCGGGATGGTTCCTCTGCCTCGGTTGTGTTTTCTCCTTCCTTCCCCTTCCTTGCGTCCAGTTCTCTCCAGTTTGGTTACGTTTTCCTCAGCTTCCCCCTCCGCTTCCTCCAGCTTCCTTTCCCCTTCCTCCCCCTTCCTTTCGTCCAGTTCTCTCCGGTTCTCTCCACTCTCGTCCGCTTCGGCTCTCCCGCCGTCTTCCCGCCCACAGGCGTTCCGACTCTTCCCCGTTCTCCTTCCGGATCCCGGGTTCCGCCGCCCCTTTCTCGGGGCTTCGTTCTGTGGCCCGCGGGTCGCGCCGAAGCGCTCCCACACCACTCCAAAGAAGCGGCAAAGATAACAGGGCAGGTGTACCCACTTAAACCTTTTCAAGCAGACCCGCAGTCCACCGGAAACAGGGGTACCGAACTGTTAATTTCTATTGAATTCAAGAGTCGCGAAGCTGCCTCAGACGCTCCATCAGGCGCTCTCGATTCTCATCGTCAGAGGCAGGCACGGGCGATTCCTTCACGCGCCTTGTAAGGACCCCTGCCTCGATCAGGTGAATTCGCCCCCTGGAGTCCCCCAGGACGACTTTACCCGCGCTCGCTTGGATGTGCCTTGTCCGATGGCCGTGGTCGAGCTCCAGCAGGGAGCCGCCGCCGTCTGGGTCGAGGACCGAGATTCTTACCCCGTCTCCTTTCCACGAGGATGCCCAGACGGCTTCGCCCTCGGATGTCGAGGGCCCCATCGAGAGCGAGTCCACCGAGCCGGGCGCCGTCGTGGTCCAACCCCGGCTCGAGACGACTTGGCCCGATTCCTGACCGGCGATCCAATCGTCGCCATGGCCGGTGATGGCACGAACCGGCGACGACCCCTCGCCTGCGGTGTTCGCGTCGGAGCCGACGATCGTACTGACGCTTCCGTCAGAGTGGCCGATCAGGAAGCGACCGCTCGAACCGCAGGCTCCGACTGTGACGGGGCTGTCACCCTTGATCTGGTGATGCTCAGGCTCCTCACCGCTTCGGATTCTCAGGAATCCGCAGCGGGGTCTGCCGAGACCGAGCAGGACGCCCCCGTCTTCGTGCAGTCCGAAGTGCCAAGCGCGTTCAGGCACAGTCCAGCGCTCCTGCAGCTCCCCCATTCCGTCGAATCTCCAGACAGTCGACTCGGTGTAGTCGGAAACCTCGATCTCATAGACCGAGGACACAGCCCAGACGCTGCCGCCCCATGCTTGGACGTAGTCGCTCGCCCCCTCGAGCCCCCGACTCCAGAGAATCTCGCCAGTATCCAGGTCAATCGCGTGCAGGCTGGCTGAGGCCGAGGCGTAGACACGACCGTCGTCGATGGCGAGGTCGGACAATGGCCCGTCGACCTCGACCCTCCAGCGCTCGGTGCCGGATTCGACTGACCAGCATATCAGCTCTCCTTCTTGCGAGCCAGCCAGCAGGTCGTCGTCGGCTATGCGCAGCAAGGTGCAGGCGCTGCCGAGGTTGCGCACCAGCGATGCGAGCCCCTCCAAGGTATGGCCGCCCATGGCTCCACACCCCGATGCTCCGCTATCGGGCTTTCGCGTAGGCAAGTCGCTCAGGCAGTGACGCCATAGAGCCGCTCGACCTTGTCTTGCAGATACTCGACGAAAGCGTCGGGGGAGGGCGGCGAGCCGGTCGCCTCCTCGATGAGGTCGGCTGGCTCCAGTATGCTGCCGCGCCGGTGCACGTGCTCGCGCATCCAAGCGAGCAGTGGTGCGAACTCACCGCGCCTGATCTGCTCGTCGTGCCCGGGCAGGTCCTCGCGCGCGGCGGCCAGCAGCTGCGCGGCGTACAAATTGCCCAGCGTGTAGGTGGGGAAGTAGCCGAAGGCCCCCATGGACCAGTGGATGTCCTGCAGCACGCCGAGGGCGCGGTTGGGTGCGCGGATACCGAGGAACTCCTCGTACATGTCGTCCCAGGCGTCCGGCAGGTCGTCGACCTCGAGGTCACCGGCGATCAGCCTCTTCTCGATCTCGTAGCGGATCATGATGTGGAGGTTGTAGGTGGCCTCGTCGGCCTCGACCCGTATCAGGCTCGGCTCGACGAGGTTGACGGCCTGCCACAGCGCCTTGGCGCTGACACCCTCCATGTTCTCGGGAAAGTGCTGCTGCCACAGCGGCAGGACCCACTCGCAGAACTCCCTTGAGCGACCCACTTGGTTCTCCCACATCCTGCTCTGGCTCTCATGGACGCCCAATCCATTGGCCTCGCCGGCGGGCTGGAAGTCAAGGTCGCGCCGGCGTCCCTGCTCATAGGTCCCGTGACCTGTCTCGTGCATCGAGCCGTACAGCGAGCCGAACGGGTCGGACTCGCTGTAGCGAGTCGTCCAGCGCACGTCGTCCGGGTTCGTCCCGCCGCAGAACGGGTGGGTCGAGACGTCACGGCGGCCGGCGTCGAAGTCGAATCCGATGGCCTCGGTCACCCCTTGACTGAGCGCCTCCTGTCCGGACTGAGCCCAGGAGTTCCCCTCCACCCACGACATGTCGGGGCGGTTTCCGCTCTCTACTACGGCTTTGATCAGGGGTGCGACGCTGTCTCGCAATCCTGCGAACAGCGGGTCGAGCCTAGCCACGGTCAGCCCAGTCTCGTAGATATCTAGCAGCGCGTCGTAGCGCAACTCGTCAAAGCCTAGGTAGTCCGCTTTCTGGCGGGCGAGGTCGATTGACTTGGCGAGATCATCGCGGAAGATTGAGAAGTCGTCCTTCGCCCGAGCCTCGGTCCATGATACCAGTGACTCGGAGCGGTGCTTGGCCATCTCGGCGACGAACTCGGTCGGCAGCTTGGTGGCCTTGTCATACGACTCGCGAGCGAGCCTGATGTTGGCCGCTTGGACATCGTCCAGCTCCTCGCTAGCCTCGAGCTCCTCGAGCAGCTCCCCGATTCGGGGATTGGTCAGTCGCATGTGACCTGCCTTGGAGGCCCAAGCCAGCTGCTCGGCGCGCAGTGCGGCGGCCTTGGGTGGCATCAGGACCTCTTGGTCCCAGCCCAAGAGGCCGCCAATCTGGCCGATCATATCGATGTCCTTCAGTCGCTCCAGCAACTCGTCGTAAGCACTCATGGGTTCGCGAGAGCGGTCTCAGACACATAGGTTGCGGAGGCTGATTCCTACTCAGATATCGATTCCGAGCATGCCTCTGAGGGCTATTCCGATGCCGTACGATATCAGACTGACCACACCGAGGATGCCAGTCATCTCGAGGAAGCGGCTCCTGAACGAGACCTCCTCGACCACGGACACGTAGAGGTTGAACACAGCGACTATCAGGAGCCCTATCGCGAAGGTGCACATAAGAGCCTGAACGTGAGGTTCTAAGCCATGGAAGTCAGGACTGTCGACTTGGAAGACCAAATACGGGCCGACCAGAAGGAACACGGTCACGAGATATGACAGCCAGGTGAAGAACGCGGCCTTGACCGCAGACTCCGCCTTCTTCTCCGCGCGAGACGACAGGTACTCCGAAGCCCCCATGCTGAACGCGGCAGCGATACCAGTGACCAGCCCCGCGAGCGCGACCAGCTGCAGGCTCTGCAAGGCGAAGGTGAGGCCGGCGAGGGCCCCAGTCAGCTCGATCAGCGCGTCTGACATCCCCAGCACCACGCTTCCCGAGTAGCGCAGACGCTCCTCATCTAGCATGTCGATCATATTCTGCTCGTGAGCCTCCTCCTCCTCCGCGATGTCGTAGAGGCCCAGTTCGCGGTACTCGGCAGCAGCATCGTGCTCGGTCCCCTCCATCATCTTGACAGAGAAGGTGAATCCGAACAGCTTAGCCAGAACGACCTGCTTCATCACCCGCAGTCCGTCCGCCTTGACCTCCTCACCGGTCATCTTGGCGATGACCGCCTCGTGCCTCTCCTCCTCGAGCGCTATGCCGTTGAGTATGGACTGGTTGACGGGGTCGGGCTGCATCTTGGCGAGGCGTCGGTACACCTCCGCCTCGGTCGCCTCCATGCGCTGCAGCTCGAGCAGCCTCGCTCGTTTGGATTCGTCCACATGGGGCGCTGAGGCCGTTTTCACTTGAATATGACCAAAGCCATCTCAACCGGGCGCGCAGCCCTACGAACGCTTGATGCGCGCCGGGGCGGTCGCAACGGCCCATGGTGCGCAATGACGCTCGGGTCTCCGTACCCGTCTCGGACCGCATTCTGCTGCATCTGTGGGAGCAGGACCACCAAGCGGACCACTACCTCGTGACCTACGAGATGACTCGTCCCGGAATCGCGGAGATATGCGCTCTGCACCCGCCCAACGTGTCTCGCTCGATGCGCGAGCTGATGTCCAACGACTGGGTCACCGAGCACACTCGCACTGTCCGGGGGGACGAGCGCCGCCAGAAGACGTGGCAACTCACCGAGGAGGGGCGCGCGGAGGCGCGCGAGCGCATTGCGGACCTCCGCTCAACCCAGATCCTCCTGCGCAGCCACGACGGCAAGTTGCTGGAGGTTCGTGCCGACGAGGCCGCAGCGCGGCTGCAGACCGGATTGACGCTGCTACAGGTCCTGATGCACGCTCAGCACGAGGGCGTGCTGAACTTCGGCGACATCCGCTTCGGGGCCATCGTCAAGCCCGACGACGCACCCTCCCCTGGATCTCTCTCCCTGCTGGCGGGCGCCCACTCCACCTACCACACGCGCCTGCCCGAGACGCGCACTGTTCACGGCAGGTCTGCAGAGAAGCTGAGGCTGGACGACTGGCACTCCTCGGCCACGCCCATGTTCGTGCTGTCCGGCATCGCTGGGTGCGGTAAGACCACGTTGGCCTCCTTCTGGCTCGAGGGGCTGCTTGGAGACAAGCCAGAGCTCGACGTGATGTACTACCCGTGCCAGCCATGGGACTCTCCGCTGGGTATCGCCACGAGCCTGCTGCACAGGCTCGGCATCGGCCCTGATGACGACTCCGAGGACCCATACAGCATCCTTGAGGCCCTCCCTCTCAAGCCCGGCGCCCGACTCGACCTCGATCAGTATCGTCGCCGCCTGATTGCTCACCTGCTCGATGAGGATGGACGCTGCGGTGGCACCTCGGAGGAACTGCTGGTGATACTTGACGACGTCCACAACATCGGCTCCGACGGGGCGCACCTGTTCGGCGCGCTGCTACAAATCGCTGAGGCTTCTCCGATGCGACTGCTTCTGATTTCTCGCACCAATCTCGCCTTCTACGACAGGCGCGATGTGCACACGCGAGGACGCGTGTCCGAACTCTCCCTCTCGGGCCTGACTCTCGAGGAGATCTCCGCGTGGCTCGCTTCGCTCGACTTGCCGAGCGAAGCGCCCGCAGAGGAAATCCATCGCGCCACCGGTGGGCACCCGCTGGCCGTCGAACTGCTCGAGATGTACGGCCAGACCCTGCACGAGGACTGGCTGCGCTTCCTCGACGAGGAGATCCTCGACGTGCTGCCCGGCGACCGACGGGAGATGCTCGCCCTGCTCGCGGTCGCAGAGCGCCCTGTCCCATGGGCCACCTTAGCGGCTGCTGCAGGCGCCGATGGCCCTCCGCCAGCAGACCTGCTCGAACGCGGCCTGATGCTGGAGCTCAGCGATGGTATGTGGCTGCACGAGGCGCTGCGCGCCCGACTGCTGAGGGAAGTCGGCGCGCCGCACGAGGAGCGAGCACGGAGGCTGCGCGAGGCAGTCGACTAGGCCATGTGCCGGTCGAGCCAGTCGTCCATCCCGAGCTTCGGCATGGCCCCGGTCATCCGATCGACGAGTTGGCCGTTGCGGAACAGAATGAGGTTCGGTATACCTCGGACGCCGTATTTCCCGGGTGAGAGCTGATTGACATCGGTGTTGACCTTGGCTATGGTGATTTCACGTTCTCCGGCGATCTGCTCAAGCACCGGCGCAATCATCTTGCACGGACCGCACCAAGGCGCCCAGAAGTCCACTAGGACCCACTCGTCACTGTTAGTCACCATGTCGAAATCAGCGTCACTCGCCTCGACAACTTTCCCCATTCGCTCACCTGTGGGACCGTCGCCGCATCCGCATCCTATCAATTTGTGTCTCTAGCAGGCACAATCCCCTGCCGAGGGATTGAGAACCGAAAGCCACCCCCGACGGCCCGTGGAAGTCACGCCGAGCATCCTCACAGCCGACTTCTCGAGGCTCGGCGAGACGCTGGAGGAAGCGATTGCCGCGGGCATAGACTGGATCCACATGGACGTCATGGACGGCAACTGGGTCGTCAACCGGACAATCACGTTCGGCCCCGCTCTGATACGCTCTGTACGCGACCGACTCGGCTCCGAGGTCACCATCGACTGCCATCTGATGATCACAAACGCTGAGGAGACATGGGACCAGTACGTCGACGCCGGTGTGGACATGGTAATCGCCCACATTGAGGCCGTAGGAGACTTTCCCGCGCTAATCGAGAATCTGCACGACGCCGGAGTGCAGGCCGGCTGCGTGCTGAACCCCGACACTCCAGCCGAGGATGTCTTCCCCTTCCTACAGGACTTGGACCTCGTTCTGGTGATGTCTATTGTCCCCGGCAAGGGCGGACAGCAGTTCATGCCTGAGGTCGAGGACAAGGTGCGCGCTTTCCGCGCAGCCATCGATGCTCAGTCTGCAGCCGGCGGGCGCGCTACCAAGCTGATGATAGATGGTGGCGTGAAGGACCACAACGCCGCAATGATTGCAGAGTGGGGAATTGACATCGCGGTCGTGGGATCAGGACTCATCAACGACCGCGGCACGATAGCCGAGAACCTCGCTGCCATCACCACCGCTCTCGACGAGTAGCGCCGAGAGCATTCAAAGCACTCAGCCCCGAGGGGAGTCTCGATGGTCACAGAGCAGTGGATGGTCGAGGAGGTCCGAAAGGTCGTTCCCGACGCCGAGGTCGAGGCATCCGACCTGCATGGCAGTGGCGACCACTTCCATGTCAGGGTGATTTCGGAGAGTTACCAGGGTGTGCGGCCGCTGCAGAGGCAGCGACCGATCCTGAACCACTTCAAGCCCCACATCGCGCAGAACATCGTGCATGCGCTGGATCTGAAGTGCATGACCCCGGAGCAGGCTGGAGAGAGCGGGGACACCGCTTTCGACCCTCATGGTGAAGAGGTGGAGTTCTTTGGGGTGCACATCCGCAGGCCGGACAAGGAGTGATGATGTGGCAGAATTCAACTGGTCCCCGGAGGAGTTGCAAGAGATAGTCGACAACAACAGGCTGGTACTCTTCATGAAGGGGACGCCGGAGGAGCCGCAGTGCGGGTTCTCCAACCGCGCCTCGAAGGTGCTGCAGCAGCTCGGACAGCCGTTCGTCACCGTCGACATACTCTCCGACCACCGAGCAATCCCCTCGGTTTGCGCGTGGTCGGACTTCCCCACAATGCCCCAGATATTCGTTCACGGCGAGCTCATCGGGGGCTCTGACATAGCTCTGGAGATGTACGAGAGCGGCGAGCTCCAGCAGATGCTCGTGGACGGCGAATCAGAGTAGGTGGCCGGCTATGTCGGCCGACTCGGACCGTCGAACCATGCTGATAGCGCTGGCTGGCGCTGTGGCTATCTCGTTCTCCCCTGTGTTCTACGTCTACTCGAACACCAATCCATCTACCGGGGCGTTCTTCCGGATGCTGTACGCGCTCCCAGCGCTTGCATTGCTAGCTTATCTCGTCCGCAAGGCCGACACGCGCTCCTCACGCACACGATGGACAGCCTTCGGCGCTGGACTGATACTCGCGCCCGATATGCTTTCGTATCACAGTTCGATGATTTTCATCGGCATCGGCATCGCCACGCTGATTGGCAACTCACAGGTCATCATAGTGACCCTGGCATCCTGGAAGCTGTTCGGAGAGAAGCCGAATCCGGCCATTCTGCTGTCTCTTCCCGTAGTCATCATCGGATTGGCGCTGATTTCGGGCTTCGCCGATCCAGAGCCATACGGCGAAGACCCCGTCAAAGGCGTCGTATTCGGCATGATGGCTGCGTTCTTCTACTCCTCATTCCTCATCCTGTTCCGATACTCGAACAGGGAACTGGCACCATCATCGTCTGTGCAATTGGACGCCACGGTAGGCGCCGCCCTCGGGCTGCTCGTACTCGGCTTGCTCCCACTTAGTAGCGTGGCCATAGAACCGCTAGAATTGCAGCCGACCTGGCCCGGTCACGGCTGGCTCATCCTGCTCGCACTGCTATGTCAGGTAGCCGGATGGCTGGCCATCGCCCACGCTCTACCGCGTCTACCAGCAGCACACACTTCCTTCGCCATCCTCCTGCAGCCTGTTTTGACACTCATCTGGGGTTATTTCATATTGCATCAGGAAGGCCACTCGCAGAACCAGGCCATCGGAGTCTTCCTTGTTCTGGTGGCTATAGTCACCGTGACTCTGTATGGCTCTGCGAGCACGGCCGAATCAGAGTGACTACCCATCGGTCGAGGGCTGCGCCTTTGCCATATTGACATCGTACTCGATGTAGGAAACGGTCAGCCTGACGTCCTCGCCATCCTCGCAGTCACAGACTGGACCCCAGAGGGTGTAAGTGTCCACGCTGATATCGATGAGCCACGCACCGGTCCCTATTCCCGTGTAGGTATCCCAGATCGCAAGCGCCTCCTCCTCGGTGCCCTCGAAACCGGTGATATTGGGAAGCTCGAGGTCATACTGGTACCATATGTGGTCCCATGGCTCGGTTCCATCGGCATCGCAGTCCGAACTAGCGGCATCGGTATTGGATAGAGAGTAGAGGTTCGTCTTGTTCACATCGGTGGTAAACACCTCCATAGTAACCTCGTCACAGCCTATGATCCCCCCGGGCTGCTCGTCAGACTCCCGCCAGTAGGCCCCGATGTATATGCTAGAGAGGTTCCTCGTAAGCGGAACCGTGACCACCACACTCTCGGTGGTGTCATCATTGATGAAGTAACTCTTGACGTCGGTAACGTTCCTCTCCTCTACCGTGAACTCCCAGATGTACACCTCCGGCTCGCTCGCTCCCTCCTGCCGGAACAGGTCGAGCAGCATCGGCCCGGCGAATGCCACTGCGACGACTACGATAACTACCGCGGAGACCGCCCCTATGGCGACTCTGTTCCTCACCATGGCACCAGCGAAAGAGCGAGCCAGATCAGAGGCGTCGAAGCCCGATTCATCCTCGTCCCAGTCCTCACCCTCCTCGTATTCGAGCAGGCGGTCGTACAAATCCTGCTTGTTCCCACTGTTTGAGAGCCCGAGTTCCTTGAGTTCGGCCTTGAGTTCGGCCACGGTCCACTCGTCTACGGGTTCCACGCCCCGGGATGGTGGTGATACGAATGGAACTTTTGTCGGTTAGAAATACGGAAACAGGACTTTGCATAGCCT
>Ga0208206_1000291_pt1 | contig 12257 bp, 7 predicted proteins | sample DeeseametaMP1483_FD_184187 | JGI IMG/M metagenome (GOLD analysis project Ga0208206, IMG submission 184187) | Marine microbial communities from the Deep Pacific Ocean - MP1483 (SPAdes) | ecosystem: Environmental > Aquatic > Marine > Oceanic | place: South of Fiji, South Pacific Ocean | collected... | reverse complement strand
TGGTCTGGTTGGTTCTGCAATTTACAGGTTACTCAAAAAGAGAGGATTTGAAAACCTCATTACCCGCACTCATTCCGAACTGGAACTGATGGATGCAGTGGCAGTTCAGAATTTTTTTGAGGAAACAAAACCTGAATTTGTTTTTCTCGCTGCAGCAAAAGTAGGAGGTATTCACGCAAACAGTACTTACCCAGCTGATTTTATGCGTGAAAATTTAATCGTTCAAACGAATGTTATTCACGAATCATGGAGGAATGGTGTAGAAAAATTAATGTTTTTAGGCAGTTCATGCATCTATCCTAAACTATGTCCTCAACCAATTAGTGAGGAGTCTTTACTGACTGGTGAATTGGAACCAACTAATGAGGCATATGCTCTCGCAAAAATTGCTGGTATCAAAACCTGTCAAAGTTACAATCAGCAGTACGGTACAAATTTTATTTCTGCAATGCCAACCAATCTTTATGGAATCAACGACAACTTTCATCCGGAAAACTCACACGTCCTGCCGGCCTTGATACGGAGATTTCATGAAGCAAAACTCGCCGATTCAGAGTCGATCAGCATCTGGGGGACAGGAAATCCAAGGCGTGAATTTTTGCATTCAGATGATCTTGCAGATGCGGTTTTGTTTCTGATGGAAAATTATAATGATTCTGAAATAGTCAACGTCGGCTGCGGTGAAGATCAAACGATCAGGGTTTTGGCAGAAACGATCAGTGAGGTCGTTGGCTATTCCGGGTCCTTGGCATTTGACTCGTCACGTCCGGATGGTACTCCGCAAAAGATTCTGGATATTTCCAAAATCCGTGTTCTGGGCTGGACACCAGAAATTCCTTTAAAAAAGGGACTTGAACAAGTTTATAAGTGGTATACAGAGCAGGAATTTTCTGCTACATGAGTATTATTATACTGTTTTGGAAAAATGCTGATGTGCACTTTCTTCAAGATACCTGTCAAAAGGCATGGCCAGGTTCCTGGTAAATAGTATTCCCACATGTGTCAGCTCAATTTTTTCTAAACTTAAGTTCACTAGTCCTTCCTGTTTGAATTGTTCCAGCTTTTTCCAGGCCTGAGAAAAATGATCCTGAAATTCTATTTTATAACGTGTTTCAAAATCCGTAATTGAAATTTCTCCATGACACATCAGAGTTTCAATTAGATCACGACGTAACAGATCTTCTTCATCCAGTGTCATTCCTTTGCGAGGTATGAGCTTTTTTTCTGTGGCTTCGTTCATGTATTGATCAATTTCTTTCGTGTTCTGCCAGTAACTGTCTCCAAAATCTGAAATTGCAGATACGCCCACACCTATCTGAGCCATGTTGTGCAGAGTTGTGTAACCCATGAAATTTCGATGCAGAGTTCTGTTTTTTGCTGCAAGAGCAAGTTCATCTGTGGGAAGCGCGTAGTGATCCATGCCGATCATTACATATCCTGCCTCAGCCAAAAAGCGGATAGTTTCCAGATATATTGCTATTTTCTCTTCAGGTGAAGGTAAATCTTTCTCCCTGATTGCACGCTTATGTGTTTTGAACATTCCGGGTAAATAGGCAAAGCTGTAAATCGCCAGCCGATCCGGGCGCATTTTATAGACTTCTTCAAGGGTTTTTCTAAAACTCTGTCTTGTTTGCAGCGGCAGTCCGTAAATCAGATCCATATTTATGCTTTTATAACCCAGATTGCGGGCAGTTTCCAATGTTCTCCATGACTGTTCCACTGTCTGATTTCGATTAATTGCTTGTTGAATTGCCGGATCCAAATCCTGTACTCCAAAACTGATCCTCCGGAAACCAAGTTCATAAAGCAGTTCCAGTTGTTTGTTAGTAGTTACCCTCGGATCGGCCTCCAAGGCCCATTCTCCATCTTCTTGTACATCAAAGCAGGAGTGGATCATCTCAACTACTCTTCGGAGTTGTGAATGGTTAAGAAAAGTCGGAGTTCCTCCTCCAAAATGAACTTGTGCTATTTTTTTTCGAACGCCCAGGAGTTTAGCTACACCAGCTATTTCCTGGTCAAGAGCATCGAGATATCTCTCGACTATTTCCTGATTGTTGGTGATATATTTATTGCAGCCGCAAAAAGTACAGAGTTGGCGGCAAAAAGGTATATGCAGGTAGAGAGAAATCGGTTGCTCATTCAGCCCTTCTTTTTGCAAACAGGCTGCATATTCCTCGGAGAAATATCCTTCGCTCCAGACAGGAACAGTTGGATAACTGGTATAACGCGGTCCCGGTCTATTGTAACGCTGAATGATCTCCGGTGTAACTGCAAGCAGGTCTGCTGTCATTTTTGTATAGCGGATTTTTATTATTTTTCTTTACTAAAGAATGATGCCGTTTTAAAACCAGTGCCAAGAATCTTTAAACAATTTCTATTGAAATTTACGCAGAGGAAAAAGATTGACTGCGAAAAAAAACAGTACTGCAGCAATAACAATTGAGGGACCGGAAGGTGTGTCAATCTGCAGTGATGCCCACAAGCCAAGTCCAACTGAGGCCATACCTATAAGTGCACCTCCAAGTGCCATTTGTTCAGGAGTTCTACTGAAACGCCTCGCTGCAGAAACAGGAATTATTAAAAGTGAGGTGACCAGCAGAATTCCGATTATTTTCATGGATAAGGCAATCACAGCTGCAATCAAAAGCATGAAGATCAGTTGTACTCTGATAACTGGAACTCCTTCTGCCTGGGCAAGTTCACTGTCAAATGTAAGAGCAAGTAAAGGTCGCCAGAGCCAAAGAAATATCAGCATAATCAAAAGACCGCCGCCATAGATCCAGTAAAGATCTGTCATGTCTACTGCCAAAATGTCACCAAATAAATATCCCATTAAATCAACGTGCACCCAACTCATCAGGCTGATTGCCAACACTCCCATGGCCAGTGATGCATGAGAAAGTGTACCTAAAACAGCATCGTTTGCAAGCTGTTTTTGTCGTTGAAAAATAAAAAGAATCATTGCTACGGCGATGGCAACAACAAAAACACCGAAAATCAAATCAACTTCCAGAAAAATACCAAGTGCGACTCCCAGCAAAGCTGAATGAGCCATGGTGTCACCTAAGTAGGACATTCTTCGCCAGATCACGAAACAACCCAGTGGACCTGCAAGAATGGCAACTCCCATCCCGGCAATAACAGCCCGCCAAAAGAAATCATCTAAAATCATCACGGTCTGTCCTCACGCAATGTTCCGGATAATTGATGTGTATGGTCGTGATGGTGACTATATACAGCCAAAGCACTTCCGGAGTCTAAACCGAACAGCCGCAAGTATTCCGGATGCTGGCTCACATCTTCAGGTTCTCCCTCGCAGCACACATGGCGGTTCAAGCACAACACACGGTCTGTTGAAGCCATTACTACATGCAGATCATGTGAAACCATCAGCACACCGCAACCATGCTTATTTCTCAGGTTTCCAATTAGTTTGTACAATTCTGACTCTCCCATGTAGTCTACTCCCTGTACCGGTTCATCGAGAACAAGAAGTTCCGGATTTATCAAAAGTGTACGCGCCAGCATCACACGCTGAAATTCTCCTCCGGAAAGCTGATACACAGGCTTGTTTTTCAATGATAAAACACCGGTTTCATCCAGGACATTTTCAATTTGTCGAACGGAAAAATTTCCAGTCAAATTCATAATTCGGCTGACTGAAAGAGGAAGAATCGGATCTACAGTAATTTTTTGCGGCAGGTAGCCAATTCTGAGATTTGGTTTTTTATATATACTCCCGGTATTTGGAGGGATCACTCCCAACAAAACGCGGAACAGTGTGGTTTTACCGGCTCCGTTTGGTCCGATGATAGTCACAATTTCGCCAGCAGAGACAGTAAGCGAAACACCGGACAGCAACTCCTGTTCTCCAGCGAATAGAGACATATTTTCGGTTTGAAGCAGGATTTGTTTTTTTTCTTTTGCAGTTGAAAAATTTGCTGCAGTTTCTATCTTGGTTGGCATTGACAAATGAGTTAGTCAGAGTTATCCTGAAGTAAGCAATATTTATAACATATTTTACTCTTCAAAGCAAAGCCGCAAAGCAAAAACTGGATTTTGATGAAAACTGGAATTTGCTTTATTATTGTTATTCCACTTCTCTGGTTTAATCTGGCAATGGCAGCTTCAGATTTGAAAGTTGTGGTTTCAATAAAACCGTTTCACTCACTTGTTTCTACAGTAATGCAGGGGGTTTCAGAACCTGCTTTGCTTTTAAATGGAAACAACTCACCACATACCTATTCCCTGCGGCCAAGCGCTGCCGTCAAGCTTCAAAACGCAGATCTTGTTTTTTGGGGAGGAGAAAATCTGGAAGGATTTTTGGCCAAAGCAATTCATTCTCTGGCTGCAGGAGCCAGGGTGGTTTCATTTGAAGATACACCGGGACTCATACTGCGGCCCTTTCGCTCAGGTAAAGAGTGGCAGAAACTTGATCCTGAATCTGAAAATGATCAAGACCATTTAAAGAAACAGGAAATTCACAGGTTGCCCGGAAACGATCCGCACATTTGGCTGGATCCACTCAATGCTCAAAAAATCACCCAGAATTTAGTCCAAATATTGAGTGAGTTTGATCCTGAAAATGCGCAGACTTATCACAGTAACGGCAAAAAAACAATACTCCGACTTTCTGATTTAAACATACAATTGGAAACAAAAATGAGTTCTGTTTCATCAAAGTCTTATATTGTCTTTCATGATGCATATCAATATTTTGAGAAGCGTTATCAACTCAATCCAATTGCTTCAGTTATTGTCAGTTCAGGTCCTTCAACAAGTGTTGGCAGGTTGATAGATATCCGTAAAAAAATAAAAAATAAAAACGTTCTTTGTATTTTCACGGAACCGCAATTTTCTCCCAAATTGGTGCAGACTGTTATTTCGGGAACTGCTGTAAAAAAAGGAATACTTGATCCTATTGGTACCAGCATTTCTCCGGGTCCAGAGATGTATTTTACTTTACTAAATAATATCAGCCATTCAATTAGTAATTGTTTTAAAAAATGATGTACGTGGAATAAACTATTTTCCATTAGAGAGATGATCCAATGTCCAAAATTAAGAAGATAAGAGAAGAAAATACTTTGGTGCAGGATGATTCCGATAATTCGGTTTTTGATCAGTTTATCACACATTTTTTGCCTGGTATGTCAGAACGAATGCGTGAGACCTACAGCAATTCAGAGTTGGAAGTCTTTCTCAAAGATCGATTTGCTTTTTTCAGGAAAGCAGTCAGCAGGAGTGGAATGGTACAAGTCGTTCCTCATAAACTGCCATCTAACACACATGAAGAATCATACTTTGCCGGGAATGTAATAATAGAAATAGTTTCTCCAGATGCACCGTTTATCGTCGTTACTGTTGAGGCACTGTTGCGTCAGTTGGATTTAATGATTCATCGAAAACTTCATCCTATAATGGGAGTACGCCTGACTGCAGAGAAAGAGATTTTGGGAGTTATTTCTCCAGTAGATACATCAGAAAAATTTGATCATCTCTATCTGGAAATTGATGCTGATGCAGACATCGTTTCCTTGAAACGTATTGAAAACCTGATTGCCGGTCACATGCTGGCAGTTCAGCTTGTCCAGAATCAGCGTCAAAATATGTTGAAGCGGCTGGAATCAATGGAAAAAGAAATTGATACAGTTACTGTCATTTCCTCTGATACAAAGGAAGAGTGGTCGAAACTTTGTGGATGGTTGAAACTGGACAATTTTACTTTAATGGGTTTTATCACACTTGTAGCGCAGGATTCAGATTCTACGAATTTCATTAAAACTATAGACAATTCCGGACTGGGAATTTTGGCAGAGACCTTTCTAGCTAAATCCTCCAAGACTCTTTTGAATGTTGTAACTGCACGTCTTAGTAAGCGCCGTCACTCAGAATTCCCTTTTGCATTGGACCTGATTCGTTTCACCAGTCCGGTTTTACGTTTTGAAAACTTGATGATGCTGAGTATCCGTGTTCCGGATAAGAAATCAGGTATGGTTGAGCATGTTTTTCTCGGTCTGCTCAGGGGAAGCTCACTCCAAGTAAAAAATGTTGAAACGCCTCTTATTCACCAGAAGATGGACTATATTTTCAAAAACCGGAATATGCTGGTGAACAGTTATGACTACAATGAAGTCGTCCGGATATTCCGTGCAACACCAAAATTTGAATTATTCCGTTCATCAAGGAAAGAATTGATTCAGGTTTGCGATGGACTCCTTTCTGTCAACAATCCTAATAATATTTATTGTTTTCAGATAAATACCAGAGTTACAGGAGTATTAAAGTTGATGATAGTGATGCCCACTTCACTTTTCTCTGAGGAAGCGATTGAACACACTGTTGTTTTACTCAAGGCAAAAATTCCACATCAGCACTGTGACTGGTTTGAAGCACGCGGAAGTGAAAAATCACGTCTACATCTGGAATTTGAGCTGCAGGAAAACACACTGGGTAAAAGTGAATTGCCTAATGTTGATTTGCTGCAGCTTGAAAATGAAATCAGCGGACTGATAAAACCGTGGAAAATTCAACTGCGCGAACTCCTGCAGAGTAAAAATACAGGTGATGAAGGTGCACGATTATATGAACGTTATGTCCCACTGATGCCTTCTCATTACAGTGCCCGTGTTGAAATATTGGAAGCCCTGGAAAATATTCAGTTCATGGAATTGCTGACCCGGGATGATGATCTTCAATTCGACTTAAAACACTTCTCAATTCCATCAGTACTTGGCAAGTCTGTTTCCCTGCTCTATGTTTACAGCAAAGAGAAAATACATTTGATTGAGATCATGCCTGTCCTGCAAAATCTTGGACTGCATGTAATCGACCAGTTGACGACAAGGATTGGTAATGATGAAAAAACTTTAGCTTTCATCCAGTCTTTTAGAGTAGTACGCAGTGACAGGAGAAAAATAGAAGAAGAGCATTTCAAACCATTGTTGGCACCAATAGTTAAACAGGTCTTCAAGAAAAAAACAGAAAATGACCCTTTGAATGGTTTGGCTTTACTGGCAAATTTAGCATGGCGGGAAATTAATGTACTTCAGCTTTATCGCAATCTATCTCTCCAATTAAGTGCACCTTTAACCAGTGAAACGATAAATGGGATTCTGCTCAGGCATCCCCTCTGCTCACGCTTGTTGTTTGAGACATTTGCCTGTCGATTTTCTCCTGAATCTTCTTTTGGTAATTTGATTTATCGTCAAGAAGTGCTTTTGCCGCAGAAAAAACATGAGTTCATTGAGAGTTTAGTAACAGTAAAACAGGTTACTGATGATGAAGTATTGCGTCGTTTGTTTGAATTGATTGAAAATACTTTGCGAACCAATTATTACCTGCAGCAAGATACTGAAGAAACAGGTATTTCCATCAAACTTGATTCTCGAAAAATAGAACAGATGCCGGACCCGGTGCCTTTCAAAGAAATATATGTGCATGATGTGGGGATGGAAGGTCTGCATTTACGTTTTGGACCAGTTGCACGGGGTGGACTTCGCTGGTCAGATCGGCCGGATGACTTCAGAACGGAAATATTGGGGCTTGTCAAAACACAACAAACAAAAAATGTGGTGATTGTTCCAGTTGGATCAAAAGGTGGTTTTGTGCTGAAAAACACTCCGGCATCACGTGAAGAAGCAATCACAGAATCTAAAAATCAATACAGACGTTTCATTAGTGCAATGCTGCAGATAACCGACAATTTTGACGCACAGGGTAAGATACAAACTCCAAGTCACGTTCTTTCCTACGATGATCCGGATCCATATCTGGTTGTTGCTGCAGACAAAGGGACGGCGACTTTTTCAGATATAGCCAACGAAGTGTCTGAAAAATGCGATTACTGGCTAGGCGACGCTTTTGCTTCAGGCGGTTCAGTCGGTTATGATCACAAAAGAGAAGGAATCACAGCTCGAGGAGGATGGGAATGCGTTAAACTGCACTTTAAGGAAATGGGGCGGGACATTCAGGCTGAACACACCACAGTAATTGGCATAGGAGACATGAGTGGAGATGTTTTTGGTAACGGGATGCTGCAGAGTAAAATGCTCCTTCTCAAAGCTGCATTCAATCATATGCATATCATTCTTGATCCTGATCCGGATGCTGAAAGTTCATGGCAGGAACGAAAACGTCTATTTGATTTGCCTGGTTCCAGCTGGATGGATTATTCTAGGGAAAGAATCAGTTCCGGAGGCGGAATCTATGAGCGTAATGCAAAATCCATTAAGCTGTCGCCTGAGATAAAAGGAATGCTTGGTACAGATGCAGACAGTTTAAAAGGTGAAGATGCAGTACGGCTTATTTTACAAATGGACGTAGATTTGCTGTGGTTTGGCGGCATAGGTACATACATTAAAACTGCTGATCAAACTCATTATCAAGTTGGAGACCAGGCAAACAACTCTTTACGAATTGATACTACTGAATGTCAAATGAAGGTTATTGGTGAGGGGGCTAATTTAGGCTTGACTCAATTGGCGCGCATTGATCTTGCTAACAATGGAGTTAGACTGAACACCGATGCTGTTGACAATTCCGGTGGTGTAAATATGTCGGATTATGAGGTTAATCTCAAAATATTACTCCAGCAGCTTCTTAGAAGAGGCATTGTAGGGTCAAAGGAAGAGCGAAATGATCTGCTTGCATCAGCAACCGATGAGGTTTCTGAGCTTGTATTAGCCAATAACCGCGGACAGCACCGTTTGATCTCAATGGACAGCATTCGTTCCAACCTCAATTTCCGTTTGTTCCGTAAGCTGATTGCGCACCTGCAGGAACAGGGTATGAATAAACGCGGCGAATACATTCCAACACGTACAGAACTTGATCAGTTGGAACATGCAAACATGCCTTTGCCGCGTCCGGTCCTTTCAGTATTGATGGCTTATGCAAAAATGGAGATCTACGAAGCGCTTACCTCTTCAGAAATGCCGCTTGAAAAAGAACTGACTGCAACGTATTTAGAGTATGTTCCTAAAACTTTAAAAAGTCACTTTGGTGAAAATGCCAATGATCATCCTCTGAAAAAGGAAATTGTTTCTACGGTTCTGACGAACAATATCACTAATCAGGCAGGTTCAACCTTTGTTTCCAGAATGGCACAAGTCACTGAACGGAGCATACCTGATATAATAAGGACCTATCTGATACTGGAGTCAAGCCTTGGTGCAACAGAAATACGGGAGCGTCTGTATTCTATGACAGATATCAGTGAGAAAGAGCGTTACGAAGTACTGATAGATTTGGAAGATGTTTTGAAGATGCTTGTTCGAAATGTACTGCAGAGTCAAGCAGTTCCACCGGGTTTTGAACAAATCGACCAATATCATGGATTATTGAGTGAACTGGTGGAGCATCCAGATAATTCTGTAGATACATTAAATTCAGAAAACGATCAATCTCCTCCAGATTCCGAGCGGGAAAAAGTTGAATCAGAAGATTTAAGCGAACAACGTGCAATTGACGCTGTCAGGACCTCACTGCGGCGTTTAAGATTAGCTCCGGATGTAATTCATTTGTGCATTAACAAAAAACTGGGTGTCTCTACGGCATATCGTATTGCAGAGAGTGTAGAACAGAAATTTGGACTAGACTGGCTTCGAGAACGTCTGATTTTGCAGGAGCCAGGCAATGATTGGGAACTGGAATTTCAGGACATTCTTTTACGTACATTGGATGCAAACAAATTGAGGCTGTTGGAAGTACTGCTTGCATCTCACAAAATTGAGACAATGAAAGAACAGGATTTCCCAACTTTACTGGAACCGCTGGAAGAAATGAATGCTGCCCATTTACGGGCATATATTCAGTCACTTGAGCAACTGAAAAGCGGTTCATTGATCAGTCTGACTTCAATTGCAGTAAATCTTAGTCATTTGGATTTTCTCAAAAACATCTCTTCAAAAATCTGAAAAACCTGACAATTAACTGGTATAAAAAATATATGATTGCAATGATCCTTGCCGGAGGAACAGGAACACGTCTCTGGCCTTATAGTCGCAGTATGACTCCCAAACAATTTCTCAATCTTGGTTCAACTCACGAATCCCTGTTCCAGGAAACATGCAGGCGTTTGGAAACACTTATTGATCCGGAGAAAATCTATGTTGTCGGTTCTGCATCACATGAAGGAGAGCTTCAGCAGCAGATGGCGCAAATATATCCGGACTATCGTCCTGAACAGTTGCTTATTGAACCGCTTAGCCGCAACACTGCACCGGCCATACTATGGGGGATTCTTCAGATTCCGGAAAATCAACGCGGTGAGCCGGTCGTCATTTTGGCTTCGGACCACCTGATAAAGGCACCTGAACATTTAATCGGTGCCTTAAAAAATGCGGAAACTCTGGCAAGTTCAGGTTATCTTGTGACTTTTGGTATACGTCCGGACCGGCCGGAAACAGGATATGGTTACATCAAGGCAGGAGAAGCACTTGAAGTCGGTTTTAAGGTTGCAGATTTTGTTGAAAAACCTGACCAGTCAACGGCAGAAAGCTATCTGGAATCCTCAGATTATACCTGGAATGCGAGTATTTTTATGGCAACCGCAGAAACCTGGCTGGATGAATTTCGTAATCATGCACCGGGATTGCTGGCTGTATTTGAAAACGCAACGGTTGATGGAAAGGAGCTTGCGGATCCGGAAGTAATCCGGAAAATATACCAATCCATCGAGTCTGACTCAATTGATTACGCACTGCTTGAAAAATCAAAGCGGGTTGCGGTTTTGCCTGTTGATATGGAATGGAGTGACCTTGGCAGTTGGGAAAGTATTTATCAGGTTTCAGAGAAAGACAAACAGGGTAATGTCATACGGGGCAACGTTATTTCCCATGAAACGCACAATTGCCTGATCTTCAGCAGCAAAAAGCTGGTAACGAGTATTGGTGTTGAGAATTTGATCATTGTTGAAACTGATGATGCGCTGCTGGTATGCGACATGACGCGTTCCCAGGATGTAAAAAAACTCGTGGAAACACTTAAAAGAGAGGAACGTCACGAATATAAGTTTCATGCACGGGTAATGCGTCCCTGGGGCTCTGCCACAACAATTCTGGAAAATACGAGCTATCGTATCCGCATGCTGGAAATCCAGACAGACAAAAGTATGTCTCTACAGAGCCATCAACAGCGTAGCGAACACTGGGTTGTGCTTGAGGGAACAGCTGATGTTCAGCGTGGTGATGAAAAGGTGATTCTGCAAGAAAATGAATCTGCATACATACCCAAAGGAATGCGGCACCGTCTTGGAAATTCCGGAAACACAACTCTGCAGATAATTGAGGTTCAGCAGGGTGAGTACCTTGGTGATGATGATATTGAACGCTTTTAGTTTAATGATGAGTTGAACGCCCAACTTAAGATGTTTCACAGGATGCTCAGAAAGGTCGTGAGTTAAAGAAATTTGAGTGCTAAATTTGCATTTTCACAGGAAGATATATATTTTGGCTTATCTTGTGTAATAACACTAAACATAGATAAATAATTTTCTTAGTCCAAATTAAATGGAGGTAATTAATGAATGAGTGGAACATTTACGTAATTCTGCTGAATTGCGCTTATATAATTTGGTTAGCAGCTTTTGTGGCAAAAAAAATTGTCTGGCTGAGGTTACTCACTATTACAGGGAATATCATAGTTGTACCATATTACTTATATTTTCTTGAAACACCTTTGTGGAATACCATTGTCTGGATTAGTATTTATACGGTTATCAACTTGGTAATGCTCTTTATTATTTACCTTGAAAGTAGGCCGATCAAATTAAGTGATTTAGAACAGAAGATCTATGATCTGACATTCAAATCTCTCGAACCAAGGGTATTTAAAAAATTGATCGATCATGGATCTTTGGAAGAACTCCAACCGGAGGTTGTTCTTGTCACTCGTGATTCAGAACTGGACAGCCTTATGTATGTGGTGGAAGGTGAGGCCGAAGTGGTGCTCAAACATGGAGAACATCTAATTATTCCTACAGGCGGATTCATTGGCGAGCAGTCCTACATAACCGGAGAAAAAACCTCGGCGGATATCAAAACCGGCAAGGAGGCAGCTAAGATTATACGCTGGAATAGTGAAGCACTAAGGAAGCACCTTGCAGGTAAAGAGATTCTGAAAGACAACCTCGATCTAATTTTCACTGCCGATTTGATCCATAAACTGAGGGACATGGAAGAGGATATTGATCAAATCAGACATTCCCAAGATTTGAAAATCAATTAAAATTATTAATAGATAGGATACTTTAATAT
>Ga0208206_1000288_pt1 | contig 12314 bp, 6 predicted proteins | sample DeeseametaMP1483_FD_184187 | JGI IMG/M metagenome (GOLD analysis project Ga0208206, IMG submission 184187) | Marine microbial communities from the Deep Pacific Ocean - MP1483 (SPAdes) | ecosystem: Environmental > Aquatic > Marine > Oceanic | place: South of Fiji, South Pacific Ocean | collected... | reverse complement strand
AAATGCAACTGCAGCAGAAATAACGAGTTTGCAGCGGCCTGGTCCATCTGGTCCTTTATTAGGGGGAGAAGACAGTATTTGGGTTTACTTAAGTATTACCGGAACTCCAAATGGGAACGAAACAATTATTATTCAGTCAAATGGCAACGAAGCAATATATGATGGTTCCGGTAACCCCCTATCATCCCCAAATAATAGTACCAGTACTATTACCTTGTTTCCGTACCCATGGTTAGATGAATATTCACTAGATTATTATAATGGTTACGTGGAACTCATCTTTAGCGAAGGGGTGTTCAGCGCCAGCGATCCATTGAGTGCAGTTGATGCGGGAGATTTTAACCTAAGCTTCAGCCAAAATAATGGTAATGCTACTGGTGCGTATATTGATTCACTGAGGAATACAAACGATCTATCTCTATCGGGCGGGGAAACAACCATCAGGGCCGTAATTTCGCTATACAACTCGCCGGCCAGTGGGGTGGAAACTATTCAGATCACACCTACTAACACCTATTCAGTCTGCAACAATCTTGGCAACAGATTAGCCATAACAGATTGCACAGTTAACTTGACCTTGAATGACCGCCTACCGCCTACCATAACCGCAGCGGATATAGCATCTGATACAATTATTTCGCTCAGTGTCAGTGAAGGGATTTACAATATATTATCTGGAGGAGTCGCTAGTACCGATTTCCATCTAGAGTTTTATTCTAACAACGGTAATGCATCTACTGCCCAGATCATCAATGTATCAAACACAAGCCAGGGCGCTCTTAATGGAGGTGAGACCACAATATATATCGGTTTCGCTACGGATTCATTACCCAGCGGAAGTGAGGAAATAGAATTCCATCCAGCATCTAATACCGCCATTTACGATTCCGCTTATAACGCGATGTTGCAAACTACAATCAGTGAACGAGTGACGCTACCAGACCAATTACCACCAAGGATAATTGCGCCAACAGCCGATATATCCAGTGATAATTCTTATGTTATTTTTTCACTTACAGAAGGCGTATATGGCGTTAGTGAAATAACTGCTCCGGTAGAACCAAATGACTTTGCCGTTGAGTTTATCCAGAACGGCGGCAATGCCACAGGTGCGGAAGTTAACTATATTACGAACTACAGACAATTTCCTGTGATTGGCGGTGAAGATATTTTGCGCTGCTATCTAACAATTCAGGGTACACCTAGCGGAAATGAAAGACTATACATAAGAGCTACAAACGATAATTCTGTATTTGATCTCGCTGGTAACGGTATGGATACTAGCCAGGTTACCGATACACTGCAATTGTACGATCAATTAGTCCCGACGGTAGATTCTGTATCTATACCTCATGGTTCACCTATCGGGTCCAGCGTAGAATCACCTATAATTATTACCTTCTCAGAACCGATTCAATCATTCGGTTATTCTGTATCAGCAAGGCATTATAGTTATTTAACCTATTCAACTGATACTACCGCGACCAGTTTTAAGGTCACCTTGCAGCCTCCAATGGCAAGTTTGGACACAATTACCTTATCTATCTTTAATCTTACGGATAATTCAGGATTGGAAGCGGTGGATTTCAGTTATGAATTTTATACACCACCTCTGGGCGATTACGAGCCATACGATGGCAAAGTCAATGTTCTGGATTTGGCGCAGTTTGTCTCTTTCTGGATGGCAGATTCACAACCAGCGATCTTAGGCTTGGGCCCAACAAGTGGTACTTTCCCCCATCTGGTGCCATTGCTGGATGAAGAATACAACTTGGATGACGGTATGACTTTTATTCGCATGTGGTCCTGGTCGCTGGATAGATTCGGATTAGAACCGCTGACCTCACCAACCATCGGAATAGCCATGAATTGGGATAAACTGGTGGTTGATATCCCTATGGAGGCTATTGCGGGGCAAGTTTATTTACGATACAACCCGCTGCAAGGCAAGGTTGATCTGAGCCACACTGCCTTTGGTAATAATAATCTGACCTTGAAACGGGAAGCGGTTGAGAATGGTGAGATACTACTTGAATTTGGACTGGTTGAGCCCGATGATAATGCCCGGGTGATTTCGATCAAACCAGAAATTAATGAACCGGCAGAAGCAACGGTAATATATAAATTCTTCGCTGCAGACCAATCCCTGATCGCAGCTGGAACACAGAAGATCGCCTTGGTAATCCCTACTGAATTCCGATTAATGCAAAACTATCCAAACCCCTTTAATAATACAACTACCATTCGCTATGCTGTGCCTGAAGAAACATTTGTTCAGTTGGAAATTTTTGATATCAAGGGTCGTTTGGTGGAAACGCTAACATCCCAATCACACCAACCTGGATTTTATGCGCTACAATGGGCCGGTCGAAGGGCTGCTTCAGGCGTTTATTTCATCAAACTTGAAGCAGATAAAACAGTATTAACCCAAAAAATGATCCTGTTGAAATAAGCACCCTTACCAAGACCGATTATTAAACCAGCCAAGCTTGATTCTTAGGCAATATCACCTTACATTTAACTTGTAGTTAACATAAGGTGGAATAGGTTGGGATCCATATCAAAGCACACTAGAACCAATAAATCTTTTCAATTATTCATTCTTGTTGCAGTCACCTTTTCATTAGCAAAGCCACTTTCCGCCCAAAAAAGTATCGCATTTCTAACCGGAACCGGCCTACCTGTTTCCGGCCTTAATGATTGGTATGGTGCTGCGCCGGTCATAGGATTACAATATGTTATTAGTACTGACGAGATCACCAAGGTCGTCATGGAGTTTCATTATCAGAATTACAGCGGTGGATCCATCGCGGATAGGAAATTTAGATGGATAGTTGATTACGATAATTATAAAAGTCCTGCCGCAGATGCCAATATGAGTTGGAATGATTTTATCATAAAAACACGTAAATATTTTCCAAACAACACTCGTTCTTTCGCAGGTAAAATGTTGCAACCATTTGCATCATACGGATTGGGATTGTACAATTATACGCATCAGGTGAGCGGACTGATCTACCCCGGGCAATCAAAAAAACCACTGGATACAGAATTTCTACTTGATCCTATCACGGATCGCCGGGTTGCATGGGGTGCCAATATCGGGATTGGTTTCGAATCATCTCTTGGGAAAAATTTAAGTCTGGCTCTAGACTTGACTTACAATGCTGCCATTGGTTACCTGCGTTCCTTCGAAGATTGGGGATTAAAAGAAGTTATGCCATTACAATTCTTGACAATTGGAATCGGATTTAATTATAATTACTAGTAAAACATAAACCAAAGGAGAACAAAAAGATGAATAAAACGATAATAGCTAGTTTGGTTCTGGCCTTAAGCATTAGCAGTGTAAATGCTGGCTGGCACGAGACCTTTGACACACCAGCGACGCCATCGGCAGCGCTTACTTTTACAAGCGATATGACCTGGGCCTGGTGGGGCTGGGGGACTGCTGAAGTTGATTCTGGATATTTAACATTAGTTGGGGCGCTTGACCCGTTCGAAAATAATACCAGCTGGATACAAATCGCTCAAAATATTGATGCCAATGCAGTAATAACACCCGATTCTGTAACCATGTATTTGAAAGTTAAATTTACCACAACTGGTACCCCTACAAATGGAGATCAATTACATGTTACAGTAGCAACAGATCCTGAATTCTTATCCAACCTAAATGTATATACGGTTGTATCATCACCTGTTGGTCTTATTGGTGATTTCTATTTTCAAACAAATGAATCAGCTGGCTCTCTACATCCCGCTATTGTATATGATTCATGGTTTTGGGAAAAAATAGTCGTAAACGGTGATACAGTATCCATGTGGGCGTTTGCCGATGGGGAAGCCCCAGCAGATACGGCAACCTGGACTTACACAACAGATAATGTTGCTGTAGGTGCTGGCGCTCCTACTTTTATCATCGTTGGAGTAACCGATGATGATTCATCAGCCGTTCATATTGATGAAATCTGGTATAACGAAACACCCACAGGAATGAGTATTTCCGATGATGCCCCTATTGCATCCAGTTATGAACTGGGTCAGAATTACCCTAACCCTTTCAACCCCACAACCCATATTCGTTTCAATATTCCAGAAACGGCTGGCGCAAAATTGACTGTTTTCAACATTATGGGTAAAGCAGTAGCTAACCTGGTTGACGGTGTTGTTTCAGCTGGCGGTCATACCGTGAGCTGGAATGCGGCAAACATGCCAACAGGTGTGTATTTCTATCGTCTGGAATCCGGTAACTTTTCCCAGACCAGGAAATTATTGCTCGTTAAATAGACCTTCTAAAGAGACCGTCGGACATCCGGCGGTCTCTTTTTTTTACGTTCATCAATTGTAGCAGCGTGAACAGGATTGACCGAAATATCTAAAAATGCTCTAGCAGCCCTCCTGCTTGCAGGATCAACCCTGATCTATGCCGGTGTGACTGGTAAGATCCAGGGTAGCGTTAGTGACCAGAATGGTCTGCCCCTACCGGGGGCAAATATCATGCTGGCTGGCACCAATCGTGGTGCGGCAGCAGATGTAAATGGATTTTATATAATCTTGAATATTCCCCCTGGAAAATACAGTCTCACCGCTCAGATGATTGGCTTCAAAGGTATTACCAAAACAGATGTTACTGTGAATTCCGACCGCACCACGAAAGTAAACTTCGCTTTGTATGAAGAAGCTATCGGTATGGAAGAGGTCAGGGTAACAGCTGAAAAACCCAAGGTCGAGGTAGATCGCACTTACAGTGAATATATTGTAACAGCGGATGATATTGAACGTTCGGTAATGGTAAAATCAGTGGCCGACCTTATATCTCTACAACCGGGAATGGATGTGAATGGTCAAGGCATGATCCGGGGTGGCGATATGAATTCAATTGCTGCCGATGTTGTGTACTATGTGGATGGTGTAAAAATGACCAGCAACGATGGGCTTACTTTGAACAATTTCATCGGCGTAGGCAAATACGATATCGAAACCATCTCAATCATTACTGGGGGCCTCAGTGCAGAATATGGTAATGCCCAAGCCGGCGTTATTAACATCGTTACAAAAGAAGGTACTGATTCCTTTCACGGTAATTTTGAATACACGAACGACCTGGGCGGTGCCAACCATTGGGGCCCCAACTATTATGATGCTGCTATTCATCGTGGTAAAATGAAATGGGATAATCCGGAATGGGTAAATGAAATTGATAGCACAACGGGTCAATTAGTACACCAAAAAATCGATTATACAAAGTATGCCGGTTACGCTCTCCAAGGGAATATAACCGGCCCTTTGATGAAGGGTGTATCATTTTCCCTGGGCGGTCGAACCAATAATAATGCTGTAAATAGCATTAGTCCATTATCTCACTCTGCAGATAATTTCGAAGGTACCTGGAAATTATCCCTTAACCTACATCCGAAAATATCTTTGAAGTTCGGAGGAGTATATTCACAAAATTGGAATTATCACTCTGTGGCCGGAGTTGGCGGAATTAAAGGAATGGGAGATGACGGAAAAAACATCTTTTTACCAATGGACAACGCCTCTTCCGGAAAGATCATTAATACTAATCAAATGAGTTATATGGCCATCAGCCATATGCTTTCAGAAAGAACTTATTACGAATTACGGGTTTCAAATAGTGTCAATACACAGACACCTGAAGATTTCCCTGATTCAACAATGGAGATCACAAAGGACGAGGATGGCTGGTTCAATCTACATCGAGATGTCTATGCGTTCAACGAAGGGGAACGAACACGTTTCCAGGTAAAGTTTGATTTTACCAGTCAATTCAATAAAAATAATCTCTTAAAAACTGGTATTGATTATATAGATTACAGTGTTTGGGCGCGAAATTATTCTGATGTGCTAAACAGCCGCCAACTACACTACATTGGGTATCACCACCGCACAGGAAACCCTGTACGGCCAAAACAGTTTGCCTGGTACATTCAAGATAAAATGGAATATAAGGGACTGGTGCTCAATGCTGGTATTCGCATGGATCATTTTGATCCTTCCGTGAAGCACCCGCTCACAACAGCTATGGCTGCCTCAGACTATTTCTTTGATACCTTTACCCGCTTTAACTACGATTCATTAGAATCATTTGGCCTGCTTGAAAAAACGAAATCAATTACGGCATGGAGTCCCCGAATTGGTGTAGCACACCCAATCACCGATCGTTCCATGATCCATTTTTTCTACGGACATATTTACCAATTAGCCAGTTTTTATACCATGTATGGCGAACGCTGGGTCAACGATGGATCTCGTGATAAGGACATAAACAGTAATAACCTAAATGATGATACAGAGTTATATAATACACTAGAAGAGAGCTTTTTCGGTAATCCGCGCCTCACCTATGAAAAGACCATCAGTTTTGAGCTTGGTTTTGATTGGAATTTTTACTCCGATTACATTTTGGCCTTATCCACTTTTTACAAGAGTTCAAGCAACCAGGTATCCAGTCCAGGAACAGTGCAATTAAACTGGTGGGATCCTGCCAAACAATTGTTTGATTTCCAATTTACTCACATGGCTGGTAATGGTATTCATGAAGATATCCAGGGTTTTGAATTATCACTCAAAAAGAATTTTAACAATTATTTTGGCTTTAATATCGCCTACAATATACAGTGGGCAGTGAAAGGTGAAGCCGGTGTAGGCAGCCAGTTTTGGATACCAGATTCTGCATTCGTTGCTGATGGGAAATTCTGGATGTTCCATAGTGAAAATGATGACGGTTCCGAGTCAGGAAATCCATTAGGGTTTTTTGGCACAGCTATAGCAACTAAAGCAAATATATTTCTTGATTCGTTGCGGGCGCTGGGAATGGAGATCCATGATGCCGGGAACACTGGCCTACATTGGGTCGAATTTTGGGGCGGTACAGAAGAAGAACCTAAACCAGACGCAGATATCAGGAATTATGGCAAAGCCCAGATATTTATTGCCACACCAGACAAATTTGGGCCAATGGGCTTGTTTGGCAATATCACTGCTAACATTGTCTACCGTATGTCTACGGGGAATCCATTTGAATACTCACCAATTGGTGGGGCCTCAGAGTGGCGTAATGGACCACTGACGACTCGTACCGATTTATCTTTTGAAAAAGTGATCTACCAGGAAAACACTGCCAAGGGAACGCTCTATATTCAGGTTTCCAATTTATTTGACCAGCGTGATGTGCGCGGTGACGGCGGTTTCAGTTCTATCTATGGGCCCGGTGAATTCATCCGCTGGGGAATGGAAACACCGCGACCAGATAATAAACAATACCAGGATTATGGTGATTTTTATGCCAATTCCCGTTACCACGGGTCGCCCCGTGAAATCCAGATTGGAATTAGAACTTCTTTTTAGCGGTTGGTTAACCATTTGCAAAATCAGAAAAAAGAAAAAAACTTCATTTTGGCATTCCTTTTGATCTTGGGCATTCCCACTGCCAGTTCAATTTTATATGCCCAAGCGGATCCAGTAAGCGGGTTTGCACCACGGCTGCTAACCCGAGGAAAACTGTGGGGTACATTCCGGAATAACGGCCTGCAGGGAGGCGGAAATACACCACGCTATCAAAGCCATGATCAAACCACACTAGAATACCCTGGCAACGCCGGCCGGGCACAGGATTTTATGGCATACTGGCTGGACATTGCGGCCGTATTAGCTGAAGCGCCCAATATATTAGATGTTGCGCGGGTCTGTAATCCGCAAAATGCCCGTGGTGTTGGTTTATGGTTTCTTGGTATTGGGGATGGCACCGATACGTTAGTTTCATACTCAGGGCCACGAGATGTCACCAATGATGTTGTTGCAAAAAGATATCCCGTTTCTAGTTCAATTGAGGCCAGTCTTGGTGATTCGACCGGCCCAAATTTTGAGCGCTCAAATTATTCTCCTTACCACAATGATATCAGCGGGAATGAGCCGGTTGAAATCCATAATTACCGCCACAACGATTATATTATTAATGATGAATTTCCGGAGGAGATCATCCTTAGCCAATGGGAAAATAAACTAGGTCTCACTGTAACACGAAAAGCCTACGCCTGGAGCTATCAGGATTTTGATGATTTTATTATCGAGGAAATAATTTTTGAAAATACCGGCTCAAAAGTTTTAACAGAAACCTTCATTACGTTCATGAATAGTTTTAGTGTTGCCAGTGGTGCTCATCAATGGGCCCGCGGCAATGGTATGAGCTGGAGTGATTGGCGTGTGAATCGTGAATCAGCGCAGGATGACTGGTTTTATTACACAAAAGCAACAAATTATACAGCCGATAATCCAGAGAACACCGTTGAATACAGTAATCTGGTATTCTGCTATCAGAGAGACGATGACTGGATCGGTACATCCTACGATGATACAGGACAACCGTTTGTATCCACGTTCGCACAATTGACAAATTATAACGAGTACCAAGGACAGGTCGAAGGTCAATTAATGGGCTACCAGTATATTGGTTTTGGACCACTTGATGTTCAACCACCATTTATAAATGATCCCGATGAAAATTATGTTAGTCCTGAAGCTGCAGAACAACCATTTAATTTTAGGTGGTGGAAAAACGGTGACTCAAATCAGGATGATTACGAAGAACCTACTTACAGGCGCCAAACAGATGCAGAAATGTACCTTATGGTTTTGGGCACATCTGCAGAGAACAACACTGATAATCCTGACTCATCCATGTTGGTTACACACTCGCTAGCGTTCGGTCCCTATACATTAAATCCAGGAGAAAAAGGCAAGGTTGTGATCGCTTTTGCTGCTGGTTCCGGTGCTGATTGGCACAATCTAGATGAACTCACCTGGTCAAAAACACAAGGCTCTAAAGATCAACTGAAAGATGGAGAACATTCTATTATACGAAATTTTAAGCAGGCGAAATTTGCCTATGACATGGGCTTTGATCTACCTGATCCTCCTCCTGATGTTAGAGTGAACTTTAATAATAGTACTTTAGGACAAATGATTATTACCTGGGATGATGATGCTGACAATGCGACTGATCCTGATTACTCCGGTGCGGAAGCTACGGATGTAGACGGGTACCGGGTCTATCGAGCCTGGCCGCCATCCTTTGATTGGCATTACGGCCCCTGGGAACTGATTGCTGACATTCCTCTTAAGGATGAGGATCACTATGACCAAAATACTGGAAAATATACTTTTACTGATAGCGAATCCTTCGCCGGATATAATTATTATTATAATGTACGCACGTATGACACCGGGCATGACAGCTGGATCGACATATTTGGGAATGATCATGGTTCAGTACCATCATTAGAAAGCGGTTATACAGCACCTGAACAGAAAAATATGATTGCTGTAACCCCCTTCCAGCCGTCCGGACAGATTTATGATGCAATGGCAGAACAGATCCGGATTGTTCCAAACCCATACCGCCTTGATTTTAGCGACCCGTTGCATATGTACCCAGATGTAGCAGATCCTTATAAGATACGATTCATCAATTTACCAAAGCACTGTATGATTAGAATTTATTCCGTATCCGGAGATCTGGTTTATGAATCAGAACACCAAAAAAATACAGCGGCAGAAACTGCATGGAGACAAAATACAATAACATTTTCAGGTAGAGTTGTAAGTGGTATTTATTTCTGGGTTGTGGAATCTCTTGATCCAGCAAGTAATGGAATTATACAAAAAGGTACTTTAGCAGTTGTAAAATAAATACATGGTAAGACTAACCAGATTAATTATCACCCTGCTATTTATTACAACCTCGGTTATTGGTCAAAATGAATTCAAACGTGTGGGAAAATCAGGTTTTGGATTCCTAAAGATTAGTCCATCAGCCCGTGCAGCAGGCATGGGCGATGCGTTCACTGCAGTAGCAAATGATGTTACTGCAATATTTTATAATCCTGCGGGGTTGATCAATATTGAAAGTTTTGATTTCAGTTTTAACCACACCGATTGGATTGTCAACTCGAGCATCATTTCTGGAGTGATTGCCATGCCCTTTGGACGAAGAGGAAACCTGGGCCTTGGTTTTATAAAATTTGATACAGAAGATTTTGAAGAAACGACTGTGTTGGAACCGGAAGGGACTGGCCGCATGATTCAGGCTGGCGATATTGCCCTTTCTCTAGCCTATGCAATTCGGTTAACCGATAATTTATCTTTTGGATTCAAGGTCCAATATGTTGAAGAAACAATTGACATCGATAAAGCAAAAGCTATTACGGCTGATTTTTCCACATATTACCGAACTGGTTTTCGGGATTTAACTCTGGCTATGATCATGAAAAATTTCGGACCAGAAGCCAAGTTCTTATCTGATAAATTTAAACTCCCACTTTATTTTAATATCAATACTGCCATGAGCATTATTGGAGAACAAGGTAGTCGCTTCCAGTGGTTGGTATCAGCTGAGAGCGCTTTCGCTACTGATTACCGTGACCGGTACCATGTGGGGACTGAGATTTGGATCGCCGATTTGGTGGCTGTAAGGAGTGGGTACAAATTTTTCTACGATACAGAAGATTGGACAGTTGGTGCTGGATTAAAACTCGGAGTAGGTAGCCGAAAAATTATTATTGATGTGGCTTACTCAAATTTCGTCGAATACTTTGATCCGCCTTTGCGTTTTTCAATCGGCGGCTCATTCTAGATTAACCATGTTCAATATTATTATTTATTCCTGATGGGCCCAATCAGGGATAGTTCAGATCATAACCAATGTTAAAATACTTCCATAAGGTAGTAAGGCAGATCCTATTTGTTTCGCTGGTCAGCGTCCTGTTATCATGCGGGTTATTTTACCCGCCAACACTAGACATCCAGGGACATCGCGGCGCCAGAGGTCTTTTCCCAGAAAATACATTAGTAGGCTTTCGCAAAGCAATTGAACTGGGTGTAACAACACTGGAACTTGATCTGGGTCTTACGAAAGACCTGGTGCCTATTGTCTACCACGACCCCTATATAAACCAAAATTTGTGTCTGGATGCGAATGGAGATTCCATTGCAACAGATACATTTAATTATGGTCCATTAATCTCTAATCTTGCATTAAAAGAAATAAAAACATTTGATTGTGGTTCACTAAATCCAGATGTACTGCGATTTCCCCAGCCCCCCAGAATCAATATTCCAGGCGAAAAAATTCCGACATTGCAAGAAGTGTTCGATGTGTTAGCTGAATACCCGGAAAGGAACATATGGTTGAATATTGAGATAAAGATCAGCCCAGAATACCTAGTAACTGCACCTGTTGATGTATTCGTTAAAGCCGTAGTGCAAATGATAAACCAGAATGATGCTGCCGGTAAAGTAAATATACAATCTTTTGATTGGCAAGTTCTTGAATCTGTCAAAATTCAAGCACCATATATAAAAACAGCTGCACTTTTGGGACAAGCCACTTTTAAGTCAATAAATGATTCCGTCCCATCACCATGGCTCAATGGAATTCATTTTGAAAATAGTGGCGGTACAGCACTCGCCATGTTGCAGGAAGCAGAAAATTACGTTGATATTTTTTCCCCATCCTGGAGACTGATCATGCCGGAAGATTCCCTTTTTTTGGGCAACACTGTAAACGAATTGAAAAACAATGGTTTTCCTGTTATCCCCTGGACGATTAATCGTACCAAAACAATGGAAAAAGTAATTCTACAAGGTGTTGATGGAATCATTACTGATTACCCGGATAGTTTGTTAATGGTCATGAAAAAGATGGGGATAAAAAGAAGGTAAGATTTATGATTTTTATCAATCAACTTAGCAATTAATGAAATTCTTGCGCCGGCTTATTATGACTTTTGGTCTAGGAATAATTTTTTGCTTGATTGCAACGATCGCTCCGGTAGATAAAACACCGCTAAATGAAAGCCGACATTACCAACTTGCCCAGCAAAAACTGGATAGCTTGAATTCAAGCTACACATCACAAGAAAGTAAATATTTCAAAGCAGGTTGGGCCAAGACAAACATAACACCACATTATCCCCTTCCCTTAGCAGGCTATGGCGCCAGGAAAGGTACCCTTGTCGCAACAGTTCACGATTCTGTCTGGGCAAGAGGGTTTGTTTTTGACGATGGTTTCAACAAATCAGCAATCATTACATTAGACGCATTGATCATACCGCCTGCGGTCACAGAAGCACTGCGAATAAGGCTACCAGAAATTGGTTACAGCCTTGATCAAATATTCATGAGCGCTACCCATACCCACTGTTCAGCTGGCGGTTGGGCCAATAGCTGGATTGGTACACAATTCGCCGGTGAATATCAAAGTGAAATTGTAAGCGACCTGGCCAATGCAA
>Ga0208206_1000277_pt1 | contig 12552 bp, 7 predicted proteins | sample DeeseametaMP1483_FD_184187 | JGI IMG/M metagenome (GOLD analysis project Ga0208206, IMG submission 184187) | Marine microbial communities from the Deep Pacific Ocean - MP1483 (SPAdes) | ecosystem: Environmental > Aquatic > Marine > Oceanic | place: South of Fiji, South Pacific Ocean | collected... | reverse complement strand
GTCACCGCATACGGCACCCAGGTCGACTCGGATGACGACGGCGACGGCTACTCTGACTTGGATGAGGGTGACGCTTACGATACCGCGACAACCGCGCTCTGCGACGATGGCAGCGCATACGCCTCCTCCAGCGATTCGTTGGACGCATCAAGCACACCTGCTGACATGGATGGCGACCTGACCTGTGACGCTCTGGACTCGGACCGCGATGGTGACGGCTACGCCAACTCCGCGGACGATTTCCCCGACGACGTCAGTGAGTGGATCGACACCGACGCCGATGGAACCGGCGACAACGCCGACACCGATGACGACGCCGACGGCACCCCGGACGTGGACGACGCGTTCCCGCTGGACGTATGCGCTGACACCGACTCAGACGCCGACGGCAAGCCCGACACCATGACCGCCGGCTGCTCGAGCACCCTGGTGCTGGACAGCGACGATGACGGTGACGGGTACTACGACATAGTCGACGCCTTCGTCCTCGACGACACCGAGTGGGATGACACCGACGGCGACGGCATCGGCGACAACACCGACGATGACGACGACGGCGATGGCGTCCCGGACAGCAGCGACGCGTTCCCGCTCAACGTGTGCGCGAGTGAGGACTTCGACGGCGACGGCATGCCCGACGACTTCCTGTCGGCCAACTGCGGCGCCACCGTTGCCACTGCCTCGTTCGAGTTGGCCTCCACCGGCGGCCAGTACACCGATACGGGCAACCAGACTCTGAACCACACTCTGGTCAACAACGCCGGCGAGTCCGACGTCAGTTACGATGCGGTCTCCACAGTCTGTGACACTGGTGGCGTACTCTCCTCGGACTACACTTGCTCGTTCACTGTGGCTGCAGGCGAGTCCATGACGTTCGGAGCGCTCACGGCGTACACCTATTCGTATCACGCAGCTACGATGACCGGCCCGTCTGGGCATTATCTGTTCGCCTTGAGCAGCGGGGTCTACTACACTGACTGGGCCTCCAACGGAGGCGTCACGTGGGGTCCATTCACTGAGGCTGGCACCTACACCTGGTCACAGGGCTCGTACGGCTTCGGCTACGCGATGATGGGCTTCTCCGCTACCATAACCGGTTCGGATTTGGGCTACAACGCATATTACGTCAGCACCGGCGGAGTCGGCCTGACTGACGGCGACTACTTCGGCGTCACCGATTACACGAGTTCGTCCTCTAGCACCCCGGACGGCTACACCGACGGCTCGCAGGGCTACCAGATGTCCGACGTCGACGGCATCGTGCAACTGGCCTTCGAGTCCGTCTCCGATGCTGACAGCGTCTCGCTCGACATCTTCGTCCAGAGCACTGGATGGGAGTCGGCTGACTACATCACGATCAGCTACGTAGGCGCGAGCTCGAGCACGATCCTACTCGACACCAACGGCTACGACATCGACACCGACTTCTCTGCGATGGAGGGCGCTTGGACGACCGTGTCCGCAGATGTGTCGGGTGCGGGTTACCTGTTGGTCGAGTTCTCCTCGAACTCCGCCTCCGAGGCGATTTACCTCGACAACGTGGTAATCACCTCCGACGGCCTGGACCTCGACGCCGATGACGACAACGACGGCTACGACGACATCGTGGACGACTGTCCGTACGATGCCAACGAGCACATCGACAGCGACGGCGACGGCTACTGCGACGTGCAGGACACCGACGACGACAACGACGGCACCTACGACTGGAACGACGAGTTCCCGTTGGATCCGAACGAGCAGGTTGACAACGACCAGGACGGAATCGGTGACAACGCCGACGACGACGATGACAACGATGGCGTCCTCGACGCCAACGACGCCTTCCCCAACGACGCGACCGAGTGGTCTGACTTCGACGGCGACGGCATCGGCGACAACGCCGACACCGACGACGACGGCGACAACGTCCCCGACGACGAGGATCCGTTCCCACTGGACGGCAGCGCCTGGATCGACACCGACGGTGACGGGATACCGGACTACACCGGACCACCGCCATTCAGCGGTGACTTCGAGTCTGGCTCGCTCGGCGGCGGTTGGACTACCAGCGGCGACCAGCCATGGTCCGTCCAGAGCGCCACCGTCATCAGCGGTGTCTACTCCGCCCAGTCTGGTCCGATCACCCACAACCAGCAGTCCAAGCTGGAGATCATCGTCAACGCGATCAACGGCACCGGCGAGTTCGCATACAACGTGAACTCTGAAGGCGGCTGGGACTTCCTGGTCTTCTGCATCGACAACTCGGCCGGCTGCCTGAGGACCTCCGGGTTCACCATGCGCTGGTCCGGCATCACCTCAGGGACATACCAGTTCCCGGTGACCTCCGGGTTCCACACCTACACGTGGGTGTACTGGAAGGACGCCAGCATCAGCAGCAACCAGGACACTGTCTGGATCGACGACGTCGACATCCCGGTGCCGAGCGGTATAACCAACGCTGACCCCGACGACGACAACGACGGGGTCCTGGATGAGGACGATCTGGATCCACTGGATCCATGCGTCGGTCTCGACAGCGACGGCGACGGCTACTCCGATAACCTCGGCTCGACCATGCTCAACGGCTCTGCCTGCGACCCGGCCGCGTACACCATCGACGATGACGACGACAATGACACCTGGTCAGACTCGGATGAGGCCACCTGCGGCACCGATTCGCTCGATGCCAACTCCACACCGGCCGACTTCGACGGTGACCACATCTGCGACATCTCCGACCCGGACGACGACAACGACGGCTACGACGACGACGTCGACGCCTTCCCGTTCGACCCGAGCGAGGTCAATGACAACGACGGCGACGGCATCGGCGACAACGCTGACACCGACGACGACAACGACGGAGTCAGCGACGGCCTCGACGCCTTCCCGAACGATGCCACCGAGACGATCGACACCGACGGCGACGGCACCGGTGACAATGCCGATACCGACGACGACAACGACGGAGTCGATGACGCGGACGACGCCTTCCCGCTCAACCCGAGCGAGTGGGACGACACCGACGGCGACGGACTAGGCAACAACGTTGACCCGGACGACGACGGCGACGGTGTCGCGGACGTCGCAGATCCGTTCCCACTGGATTCGTCCGAGTGGGCTGATGACGATGGCGACGGAATCGGCAACAACGCTGACAGCGACGATGACGGCGACGGAGTCGACGACGACGACGACGCCTTCCCAGAGGACCCGAGTGAGTGGGACGACATGGACGGCGATGGCCAGGGCGACAACTCTGACGCCGACGACGATGGCGACGGAGTGAACGACGGTATCGACGTCTTCCCAGCGGATCCATCCGAGTGGGTCGACAGCGATGGTGACGGAATCGGAGACAACAGCGACACCGACGACGACGGCGACGGCACTCCCGATGTTGACGACGCCTTCCCGCTGAACCCGTCCGAGGACCACGATCTCGACGGCGACGGAATCGGTGACAACGCTGACTCCGACGACGACGGCGACGGCGACTCTGACGACACCGATGCGTTCCCGACCGACGCGAGCGAGTGGGACGACACCGACGGCGATGGCATCGGCGACAACGCCGACACAGACGACGACGGCGACGGCGAGTCCGACGCTCGTGAGGACGAGTGCGGCTCTGACAGCCTGGACGCCAGTTCAGTGCCTTCCGACTTCGACGGCGACGGAATCTGTGATTCCATCGACACCGACAACACCGACGGTCCTGACTACGTGCCAGAAGAGGACACCAGCCTCGGATGGACCAACGTCGTGCCTGGATTCCCGTCTCTGTTCGCTGCAATCGCACTGATCGGCGCGGCCTTCCTGGGTCGCCGCAAGGACGACTGAGCAAGCTCAGTCGGACGTAACCCCGGGTCGGGGGCCTCTGCCCCCGCTCCGGGACCCCGTCCCAGTCTGGCCGTGCCTTGTCTCGGGAATGCTGATAAGGCGGTGCGAGAGACTTGTGCGCGAGACTCGTGCCCGGAACGACAAGAGTGGAGATTCGTACCCTGAAGGTAGGTCGCTACGTAGCACTCGAGAACAGTGCGTACAAGATTCTCAGCATGTCCAAGTCCAAGCCCGGTAAGCATGGCTCGGCCAAGGCTCGTCTGGAGCTGGAGGACATCTTCACCGGTCAGAAGAGGAGCCACGTCGGCACCGTGACGGACTCGATCAACATCCCGATGATCGAGAAGGGCTCGGCCATCATCACCCACATGCAGGGCGGCGAGGTCCATGCCATGGACAACAAGACCTATGCGACTCTGATTCTGCCCCCATCTTCAGAGTTCTCCTTGGAGCCAGGTGGGGGGATCCAGTGGATGGAAGCCATGGGCCGCTACAAGATAACGCGCGACCACTGAGCCTCGTGCTATGGGCTTCTGAGGCTCATCGAGGCGCGAGAAGTATAAGCGACTCGTTACGGCCCTCGTATAGGAGAGCGTAGCATGTCCGACGTCCAGCGTTCCGCCTATCGACAGCCAGTCACTCCCTCTGGCCTCGAGTCGATAGAGAAGGGTACGCTGACTTGGCTCGACGAGGACATGTACAACAATCTCAACACGGGAGTGCTCGAGCAGTACCTCGAAGAGAAGAACCTGCAGGACTCCTTCGAGATAAGCCACTGGGATACCAAGAAAGTGCTCATCGGCATCGCCATAGGCGCTGTCTTCAGTGGTGTCACCGCCTACACCGGCCTCAAGATCGGCCTCGCCGTCTCCGCCGCATGGTACGTCGCTTACCTGCTGGGCATGGCTCTGCAATGGTCCCCCTCGGAGGTGAATATCGCAACCAGCGCCACAACCGGGGCCTCGAACGCCTCGATCGGCTTCATCTTCACCTTCCCAGCCATCTTCCTGTTGGCCTACTCCGACAAATACATGGTAGGCGATGGCCATCTGATAACTTCCGTCGACACCCTCCAGCTCGCATTCATCGGCATCATCGCGTCGATGTTCGCCGGCTTCCTCGGAGTGATGTACTTCATCATCTTCAGACGCGTCTGGCTGGTCGAGGACCCACTCCCCATGCCGGGGTTCGAAGCCACTCTCAAGATGCTCGACATAGCCTCGGACGTCAGTACCGGTGCCGTGCAGGCTGCCCGTGATTCGCTGAAGACCGTCGGTCTGTGGACCGTGCTGACGATGGGCTTCATGTTCCTCATCGACTATCCCCTCATGTGGGGCAAGAAGATAGCCGGGATTCCCAGCAGCCTTGCCGACTGGCTCGCAATGGCGCTTTCCGGCGAGGAGTGGGGCGTCGCCTCTATCTTCACTGAGCGGTGGCTGCACCAGCCCTCCAAGCTCGTCGACGGGCACGCCCAATTCAACGGCATCACTCCCTATGAGTCGGGTAACATCTTCTCCTACACGTTCCTAGGCGTCGAACTGAGTCCGACCCTGCTCGCAATAGGCTGGTTCATGAAGTTCAGAGTGGCCTTCCTCGTCAACCTCGGCTCTCTGGTCGCCTGGTTCTACCTCGTCCCATTGGTCATCCTGATGGACGTCCCCGTCTACGACCCGGCCCTGGGGCAGTACGTGCCTATCACAGAGTACGGCGACCTGACATCGCTCCCAGTCTATCCGATCGTGCAATGGAAGGCGTTCAGCTCCATCGTCAAGACCATCGCCATCGGCGCCATCCTCGGTGGTGGCATCTACGGGCTGCTCAAGATGGCGCCGACCTTCGTCAACATCTTCAGCGACATCAGTAGCGCGTTTAGCGGCGAGAAGGGCGATGAGTACATCGAGGACCGTGGCTGGTACGAGTGGCCCCTCGACCACATCCCGATCTTCATGGGAATCGCCTTCCTCGCGATGATCCTCATCTTCTGGCTGGGCGGATTCCCCGTCCTGCCCGCCATTGTCTTCGCAATCGTCCTCCTCTCTACGACGTTCCTGCTTGGCGCGATCGCCGTCCGCGTGATGGGCGAGACTGGCATCGAACCGGTCTCGGGAACTTCGTTCATCGTCCTGCTGATACTGCTCCTCGTCTTCCTCAACCTGCCTATGGGGCTGACCAAAGAGGAGTCGGTGCTGATGGCCCTAGTCGGGACCACTGTGTTCGGTTCCGCCATTTCGATGTCGGGCACCGTGGTTGGTGACTACAAGAACAGCCTTTACATCGGCAACCGCCCGTATCACATCTCCAAGGGCAACATCATGGGGGTCGTGCCCGGGGCCGTACTCGGCGCCGGCGTAGCTATCTTCCTCTCCATGCTTCTGGCCAGCGGCAAGATCGACCTACTCGCACCGCAAGCCAATGCGTTCGCCGCCTTCACCATCATCCTCGCCGAGGGACAGGGCGACTGGTATGCACTCGGCCTCGGCTTCCTGTTGGGCGCATTCGCCGAGTGGGCTACTGGTATGGGCACCTCCTTCGGACTCGGCATGTACCTGCCGACTCCCATCACCTTCCCGATGCTGATCGGTGGGGCGGCCCGAGACTGGTGGGAGAAGCGCAGGCTTCTGCCGAAGGTAGAGGAGATTCGCCTCTCCGAGGGCCCGGCCGCCTCTGAGAAGAGCCGAGCCCTGATGTTGCTGTTCTCCTTCATGGTGGCCGCTGGAATGCTGACCGGAGAGGCTTTTTTCGGAGTCGAGGCGGCCATACTGGCAGTGTCTGACGAGTTGGAGATCGAGCAGGAGTACCTGCCCGACTCGTGGACCGAGGACACCTACCTAGATGAGATGCTCGGGGCTGAAGATGATGACTTCACTCATGTTCTGGGTTACGCTATATCGCGCATCACTTCAGACATAGACGACGGAAAAGAACCATCCTGTGAGATATTGCCAGATTCTGTGATATGTACTGAGACTATGAGCATCAAATCGTGGTGGCCACAAGCCAGATTCGCTGGATTCTTGCTCGTCAACCTGGCCTTGGGAGCCCTAATCTACGTTTTGTTCAAGGCTGCTGGCATAATCGGTATCCAAGAGGAGTCAGAAGACGAATCTGAGGTCATGGACGCTGAGTTGGCGGATTGAGCATGGCCGAATCGGGTGACTCAGCCATACCCTTCGGCGCTTGGGTACTGCTCGGAGTGGCTCTGTTGGCGGTTTCCAGCGCCGGAGCGGTGCTCCAGGCGATGGGCGACGTTCCGCCCGTCCTACGCGCCTCGTGGAGGATGCAGGGCACCGCGCTGGTGCTTCTGCCTGGTTTCATCTACCAGTTCAGCAAGATGGACCGGAGCGCCCTAGGCTCTCGTGATTGGCTCCTCATGCTAGCATCTAGCATCTTCCTAGCCATTCACTTCGGCTCGTGGGTCTGGTCTCTTGACCACACCAGCCTGATTCATAGCCTGCTGTTCGTTTCCAGTCACCCTCTCGTCCTCGTCCTCATCATGCCATTGATCGGTGCTGCTGTGCGTAGGGGACATGTCGTCGGCGCCCTGATCGGTTTTACTGGGGCGATGCTCTCACTCGGAGATGCCAAACCTGGCGGTGAAGTCACTTTGATGGGAGATGTCGCAGCCTTCTTGGGCGCTCTCACTGTGGTCGGTTACCTGTTAGCGGGCCGACATCTGCGCTCGGAGCGACAGGTCCCGATTTTCGTCTATGCCTTCCCAGTGACCTTCGCTGCCGGTATCTGGCTCGCTCTGGCGGCCATCAGTCTGGAGGGTGCGAGCATGGGCGAAATCGTCCCCGAGTTGTCCGTCCTCGGCTGGACCGACGCTCTGTGGCTGCCTTGGATAGCTTACCTCTCATTCGGTCCGGGACTGTGTGGTCACACTGGAATAAACGCTGTACTGCGTTGGATCGCACCAATCACGGTATCGATCACGTTGTTGCTCGAACCGGTCATCGGTGGGCTGATTGGCTGGCTCTGGACCGGTGAGGCCACATTGGGCGTGTGGACGGTGCTCGGTGGGCCGCTGATGTTAGCAGGAGCGATTATGGTGACTCTCGAAGAAGGCAGGGACGAGCCGACGCAAGACACGGTTTCATGAACTACCTATAGTTGGGGCATCCGTGAGCCGTGCTGCATTATTCCTGACCAATGACGACGGCATTGACTCCGCCGGGTTGCACTTGCTGATATCGGCCCTACATGCTCGTGGGCACCCTTTGGTAGTGCTGGCTCCAGCCAGCGAGCAGTCCTGCTCGGGAATGCGCCTGACTTTGAGGCACGACCTGGAGTTCGAGGAGAGGGAGGACATCGCGGCCTCCCTCCGAACCGAAGACGGCCCCCCTCTGAGGATATTCTCGCTTGACGGGTCTCCTTGTGACTGCGCAATAGTCGCTTTGGATGGGGGACTGCAAGTCTGGGCTCCTGAGATCAAGCCAGCGATGTGTGTCTCCGGGATCAATCAAGGCCCGAACCTTTCGGTGGACGTCCTTCACTCCGGGACCGTATCCGCAGCCCGCGAGACCTCGCTCTATGGGATGCCGTCAATCGCAATCAGCCTCGCCACCTACGAGCACTCGGAGTTCTCTCAGACCGTCGAGGCCTCTCTCGGCATCATCGAAGCCTGCTTGACCGTCCTGCCCGAGGAGCCAGTGAACCTGAGGCGACCCGAGGGCAGCCGCAGGAAACCGCTCTCAGAAGGGCCGATGGGAGCGAGGGCTCGCTCTGCCTTCGCCCATGGTGATATGTTCCTGAACATCAACGGTCCCGAGTCTTGGAACGGTGAGTTGCAAACCGTCTCTCTCGGCTCGAGGTGGTACCACAATGCCATCGATATGAAGGACATAAAAAACATCGGCGTCGCATTCGAAGTAGGGGCTGCGACGATCGAAGACGAGGACATTCCTGGCACTGATTGCAACGCCGTCAACTCCGGCGCCGTCGCAATCACGCCACTATCGTCCTGGCCTGTGAACCATCCCCTGGGACTCAGCGGCGAGCTGCTGTCCGCAGCCACTGAGCAGGGTGTTTTCGGACTGCCGTCCTGGCTTGAGTGATCAGCCATCCAAAAGATGGTGCACTATTGCGATGCAGGCATGCCCTTGAAGCCACTCCGTGCCGATAGATAATCTCTGACAGGCTTGCAGTGAATCGTTCTCCTTATCGCTGAAAGGCAGGTGGTCGGAGAGTATGAATCCAACCGGGGCGTCTTGCAAAGCCTCTTCGAAACTACTTCCAAGTGAGTCGAGGACGTACGTGTTGACGCCTTCTCTGCTCCATTCCCCCAGCGTGTCAGAAAGGTCCCCCCCGGAGTGCGATATCCCACTCGAGACTTCCTCCCAAGTGCCAATTGGAGGAATCTGGCGCTTCATGATCGAACGTATGTGACCGGCTATCGATCGCTCGTCGGGGCGGACCCCCCTGAGTGTGCTGCCATCGAACCAGACTCTCCTGAAGGGGCCTCGGCCGCCTGTCAGGTGCAAGGTGATGTGAGAGTCCCTCCGTATTCCATGAGACAAGAACAGCGCGGTGTTGACCGCCCTGACCAGGACATCCATCCTTCCCGAACCTCCGGCTAGGTCATTGAGCCTCAAATCACCCGAGCCTAGTGCATCGTGACCGATGATGGCGAAGCGCCGTTGCACGACTTCACCCCATTCCGAGGTCCATGTCGTCTACGTCCATCATAGACTTCATCTTCCGCCTGAAACTCCTGTCACTCTTCATGCCCCGCATCATCTTGCGACTCCTGTTCCACTGGGTGAGGAGCTCTTTGACGTCCTTCTCATAGACTCCCGAGCCCCTCGCTATCCGACGGATCCTGCTGGACTTCAGCAAGTGGGGCTGGTCCTTCTCCTCCTGTGTCATAGAGTCCATTATCACTCGGAACTTCTCCAGGTTGCCCTGCATCTGCTGCTTCTGAGCCCTACTCATGTTCCCCATTCCCCCGAACATCGCGTCCGGGAGGTGGGAGAGCAGTTTGTCCACAGTACCGATCTTGCTCATCATCTCCATCTGGCTGTACATGTCCGTGAGGGTGAATCGGCCCGACATCAGCCTCTGAGCGAGGCGGGCAGCCTCCTCTTGGTCCAGATCGCCGGGAGCGAGGTCGATGAGCCCCTGGATGTCTCCTAATCCGAGGAGCCTAGAGATGAACCGGTCCGACTCGAACAATTCGAGGTCTTGGATCCGCTCGCCCTCACCAACGAAGACGATAGGCGCTCCCGTTGTTGCCACAGCGCTCAGCGCCCCTCCGCCTCTGGCTGTTCCATCCAGTTTGGTGACTATGGTGCCGGTGACTCCGACCAGTTCGTGGAAGGACTGGGCCACGGGTCCGGCTGCCTGACCGACCTGTGCGTCGATGACGAGGAAGCACTCGGTCGCGTTGGCCACCTCGGCGATTCTGACAAGCTCGTCACGCAACTCGTCGTCGAGGCCGTCGCGACCTGCTGTGTCGATGATCAGCACATCGGCCGTGCCGACATTCCTGATGCCGTTGCGCACAATCTTCGTGGCATCGCTCTCACCTGGCTCCCCGTAGACATCCACGTTCGTCCCCTCTAGGAGCTGCTGGAGCTGCTCGTAGGCCCCCGGACGGTGCGCGTCGGCCTCGATGACCGCCACCTTCAGTCCGTGACGACGCCTCCACCAGTCGGCCAGCTTTGCCGTGGTCGTCGTCTTGCCCTGTCCGTAGAGGCCGACCATGAGGATGGTCTGGTTGTGTGGCATGATCTCTCTGGCGGGGCCTAGGAGCCTGACCAGCTCCGCGTAGATGAGGTTCATCGCGTGGGTATCGAGTTTGATTCCGGGTCGAGGCTCCTCCTCTAGCATGCGCCTCTCGATTCGCTCGGTGAGTTCCTTGGAATGCCTGACGTTGAAATCAGCCTCCAGCAAGGCCTTGCGTAGCGAGCGACCGAGTTCCTTCACGCTCTCCTCGTCGATCTTGCGCTTCCCCCTCAGCGCGCCGACCGAACCCATGATCCTGTGCTTGAGCCCGTCGAGTGCCATGTTCCCGGGTCCTGATTGTGTGGTTTGAACGTTATCGGGGGGCGAGGGGCTCAAAGGCGATGCACTATGGCGCCTCGTGGCCGTCGAGTTGTGGCAAACACAGGTGGCCTTCGCGATAGGGCTCCTGGGTGTGTACATCGGCTGGAGGGGCGTCATTTCCAAGATGACGGGCTTTTATGACGTCGCTGGCGCTGTCAAGTACCTTCTCTACGGCTTGGTTTCGGGCATGCTACTAGCGATGGCTGTAGACCGGATCATACTCCCTGCAGTCATACTTTCCTCCCTGAACATCATCAGCGTGAGCCTCGTGGCTCTGTTGATAGGAGCCGCTGAGGCCGCATTCGTGATGTTTCTCATGGCTAGGCCGAGAGTGGTCGCTCTGAGGGGCTCTCCTCCATATGGCTGGGCTCTGGGCCTTGGAATCGGCTCCATGCAGGCGTGCGTGCTCATAGTGAGACTGTTTGACACGGAGTTGGCATACTCGGAATACTCTGGCCTGAATCCATTCAGTATGCTCCTGGCCTTCGCCATATCAATCACATCCAGCCTAGGCCATGCGCTCCCGGCCTCATGGCAGGGTGCGAAGGTGTTGGAAGCTAGCAGAATGCGCCCCTTCTTTCTGTCCTCGATGGCTAGAGGGGCATTGACGGTGTGCTTGGTCCTCTCCTTATTCGAGCCATTGCTGCTGCTAGTAGCCGTACCTGCTATCGCATTGGCGTGGGGTCCTGCACAGAGGTCATGGCTCCCCTCCGGCATGACTCCAGCAGCCAAGCAGGCCTTTCGACGCACTACGCGGCAGTCCGACAAGCACAGGAAGGCCTCGGAAGCGAGAGTCAGGGGCACCCGGGTCGACAACGAGGAGTGAGATCATACTATTGAATCAGCCTCCTGCTCTGCGTTTCGCAGGTTATCGGACATACTGATGGCGCAGTATTATAGCCACCCCGCTGAGGCAGTTGGTACGTATGCGCGTGATAATCGCAGGCGCTGGTGAGATCGGTCGTGGCGTAGCCGAGGCTCTGAGGCAGGAGCGCAGAAGCGTCGCCCTGATTGACCCCGACCCTACGGCCATCAACCAGGCCCAGATGCTCGATTGCTTGCTGGTCACCGGTAGCGCCCTCTCCCGTGATTCTCTTCTAAGGGCCGGGATTAGCGATGCGGAGATCGTCGTGTTGGCCACCAACGACGACGAGACTAATTTGCTAGGATGTGCATTCGCGAAGCGCGTCTTCAGCGAGCAGGTCGGCGAGAGGACTGCTTCGGGCCTGACTACCATAGCCAAAATACGGAATCCGACGATTTTGGACCCCTCTCGAGGTGCCGGACCCTTGGAGAGTTGGTCTAGAGCCGATCACATAGTCTGTGCCTCCGACGAGATCGTGGAACAGCTGGCCGCTGGACTGCTCGCACCTTCGATAGACGAGATCCTTCCCCTCGGAGACACCTCTTGGATAGCCGTGGCTGAGGTCATGCCCGGCTCCCCGCTCATCGGGACGAAGACCGGTTACGTCGGCGATATATTCGTCGGCATCCCGTCCATTTATGCCCTCAGGGTCGAAGGCGAGAAGGGACGCATCGCAACTGGCTCGGAAATCATCCAAGAGGGGCAGATTCTGGTCTTCGTCTCTAAGTCGACAGATCAGTTCCCGCAGATAACCAGGGCTGTCGGTAAAAAGGACGACGACTTCCCCGAGAATGCCCAAGTGGCAATCTTCGGGGCCA
>Ga0208206_1000272_pt1 | contig 12653 bp, 7 predicted proteins | sample DeeseametaMP1483_FD_184187 | JGI IMG/M metagenome (GOLD analysis project Ga0208206, IMG submission 184187) | Marine microbial communities from the Deep Pacific Ocean - MP1483 (SPAdes) | ecosystem: Environmental > Aquatic > Marine > Oceanic | place: South of Fiji, South Pacific Ocean | collected... | reverse complement strand
ATACAGTCCATAGCGGTAGCCCCTTGGACTTTCTATAATTCCTGCATTTTGTGCATTGTAAAATGTGCCGTTTGGGTCGACTAATCCGTATGGTTTGACTGCAGCATCACTGTAAGCGTAATATGCCTCCAACTGATTATCTAAAATATTTACAGAAAGTTCTCCACCGGAAGCTTCTACACTGGTGGCCAGCAGATAATACATACTGTCCGGGTCAGAATCTATTCCACGCTGACCTTCCGGCCAGCCGACGTTACGGATTTTTGTTGAAAACCAGGTGAAGGTAAGATGTTCTGTAAAAAGTGGAATATCGAAAATTGAAAGAATATCTATCTGAAAATCATCATCAAAATATTTCGCTTTACCTCTGAGACTGACTGCAGTAATATCAGACTCGCTTCCTCCAATTCCTGAAACTGTACCACCAAGTCCATAAAAATCCTGTACTCCGGGGATACTTCCTATTACAGGATAAACAAACCAGGAAATCTCAGAATCATAAGTTTTGCGTCTCTCAAAAATTAAAGCATGAGCCGAGGATATCCAGGTAAACAAAAGAATCAGGACAATCATACCGCTGCGAAACAGAGGATTCATTTAGTTACAATTAGTAATTTTCAATCTGAAGTCATAATAAACTGAGGCATGCCCATGCAGTTATGATAATGTGGCCTGTATCGTTCTGTGTCATAAAACCGATCCACATCAATTTTTTTATCATGTTCAGTCACCACCTCAAATGGTACATGATCGTACCTGCCATTTTTTAAGCAAACCATTCTACCGCTTTTTCCTTCCATTATCAGATCCATCGCCAGGTTACCGTAAACCATCGGTACAATGGAGTCAATTGCATCCGGCTGTCCGGAGCGAGTCATGTAACTCATTCTTTGATTTATCGTTTGAATCGATTCTCCTTTGTTGTATTTTGGAGCGCGAGCCACCAGTTCTGCACTGACCATATCACCTATTCCACCAAGTTTTTTGTGACCATAGGCATCAGTTTCCTGATTTGAAAAAATCATTTCCGCACCTTTAAACATGGCACCTTCTGAAATCAATACAACGGAATAGTTGCTTTCATTATCCCGGCGGTCTTTAACCAATAGTTCTGTCAGGCGTTCTATATCAAATTCATATTCCGGAATCACGCAACGGTCTGATGCTCCCGCCATTGCCGGTACCAAAGCCGTATATCCCGCATAACGTCCCATCACTTCAATCACCAGCAGCCTTTCATGTGAACCGGCACAGGTACGCAACTGGTGAGAGAATTCAATAGTACGGGTTACGCAGGTGCTGAAACCGATGCAATAATCTGTACCTGGAACATCATTATCCATCGTTTTCGGTATTCCAACACAACGGACACCAGCCTCATGCAGCCGCAGACCGTAACTGAGGGTATCATCACCTCCAATCGGAACCAGATATTCGATCCCCAGGTATTCCAGATTTTTGATGATTTCAGCGGTCAAATCATTTTCATCCGCATTATATTGTTCCTGCAATGACTCCGGCACTTTTTCTTTGGCAACTTTACTGGGTTTGGTGCGGGATGTGTGCAGAAAAGTTCCGCCGGTTCGTGCGATTTTTTGTACGTTTTGTTCTGTCAGGATCTGGCAGTACTGCTGATTTTCCAGGGACTTTGTTCGGTCAATTTTCATGATACCTTCCCAGCCGTTCCTGAGACCAACAACTCTGTAACCATTTCGATTGGCACGGATAGTTGCCGCACGAATAGCCGGATTTAGTCCCGGTACATCTCCGCCGCCCGTCAGTATTGCAATAGTGCCTTTAATTTTTGACATATTCCTCCATTAATTTAATGTTTTTCGATAAAGAGCCACATATTCTTCTGCAGCCGTTTTCCAGGCAAATCGCTGTTTCATGGCATTGTCCATCATTTTTTTGAATCGCCTTGGATTATTGTAGAAAACACTCACAGCCAATTCAACCTCTTCACTTAAAGCGTCTGAATCCGGATCATCAAAAATGAATCCGTTACCAGTTTCCAGTTTTTCGTCAAACTGAATTACGGAGTCTTTCAAACCACCGACTCTTCTTACAATCGGAAGAGTACCATAACGCAAGCTGTACATTTGATTCAATCCACATGGTTCATACAGCGAGGGCATCAGAAACATATCACTGCCTGCTTCAATCAAGTGTGCCAATTCATTATTGTAACCATTATACCAGCCAAGTTTTGTCGGAAACTTTTGCTGCAACTTGTCAAAAGCATTTGCAATCAAAGGCTCGCCACTTCCCAGAACTATCACCTGCACTTCCAAACTTAAAATTTGCGGCAAAGCAGGAAGCAGATATTCAAAACCTTTTTGCCAGGTTAAGCGGCTGACCATGCCAATTACAGGAACATCCGGCAACTCAGGCAGACTAACAATCTCCTGCAGTTTTTTTTTGCACTGCTTTTTGCCCTTTAAATCAGTTGCACTAAAACATGCAGGCAAATGAGGGTCTGTTTCCGGATTCCATTCATCATAATCACAACCGTTCAGAATTCCGGAAAAGTTTTCACCTTTTCTAGTGTATATTTCGTGCAGACCGTGACTGCCAAGTTGAGTTCTCAATTCTTCCGCATATCCCGGACTGACCGTGTTTACCTGATCGGCAAAATAAATACCTCCTTTGAGTAAATTCAATTGATTGTGGTCTTCAAACAATTCCGCAACAAAATAATCCAGGGGAATTTCAAGGGAGTTCCTGAAAGTTCCGGGAGCATTGCCCTGGTATCCGGCATTGTGGATGGTCAGAACAGAACCACTTTGTTTGAATTCGTCAGTTTCCTGCTGAGACTGTCTTAGATAAAACGGCAAAAGAGCAGTGTGCCAGTCGTTTGCATGAAAAATTTCCGGAAACCATTCCAATGCTCTGCAAAGCTGCAAAACTGCTTTTGAGAAAAAACCAAACCGTGCAGCATTGTCCGGATATTCGTGCAGACCGTCATCGTAATATCCACTTCTGAAAAAGTAGTGATCGTGTTCAATAAAATAAACTGGAACACTTACCATTTTACCGTCTACAACACCTTCCATTTCAAGTTGACGTACTGCACACCAACTTTCTTCGCTTCCCAGCGGTACACCAAGCGCAGGAATGATCGTTTCAGTTTTATGATTTTCGGGGATTAAGCGGTAAAGCGGCGTAACTATCCGGACATCATGTCCCATGGATTTTAAATGCAAAGGCAACGCCCGTGCTACATCAGCAAGTCCTCCGCTTTTGGAAAAACCTTCAACTTCAGATGCCGCAAAAATAATACTGAGCCGTTCAGGCAACTTTGGCTCCTTTTGGAATAACGACAATTCCGTTTTCGGTTATCTGAAATTTTTTTCTGTCTGTATCAAGATCATACCCGACATTTGCACCAGGTGCTATGCGTACATGTTTGTCTATGATGGCCTTTCTTATTTTTGCCTCTCGTCCAATTTCGACATTGTTCATGATAACAGAGTGTTCAACATGAGCAAAACTGTGAATTCGGACACTGTAGCCTACCACCGAATTTTCTACAAGAGCCCCGCTGATGATAGTACCTGAGCCAATCATCGAATTAATAGCATGTCCTGTACGAGAGTCATTGAAATGGACAAACTTTGCCGGAGGAAGAGGTGGAATATAAGTCAGCACAGGCCATTTTTTATTGTAGAGATTAAAATGAGGATGTAAGCCTACCAAATCCATATTGGCTTCCCAAAATGTATCGAGTGTGCCGACATCCTTCCAGTAACCTTTTTCCTCTTCCTCTGCTCCTGGTATATGATTTTGACTGAAGTCGTAAACAAATACTTTTCCATCAGGAAACATTCTGGGCAAAATATCATCGCCAAAATCATGACTTGATTTTTTATCAGCTGCATCCCTCTTCAGTTCTTTGACCAGAGGAGTTCGTTCAAAAATGTAGTTGCCCATTGAGGCCAGCACATAATCAGAATTCCCCGGAATCGTTTTTGGATTTCTTTTTGGTTTTTCCTCAAAACTAACCATCCGCCATTCTTCATCCACTTCAATAATACCGAAATGATGTGCATCTTTAACAGGCACGGGAATAGCCGCCACCGTAAGAACCGCCTGACGCTTGCTGTGAAATTTTAACATCTGTCGGATATCCATACGGTAAATATGATCTCCTCCAAAAATGCAAACCTGGTCCGGATCTTCATCATCAATCAAGTTCATGTTTTGAAAAATAGCGTCTGCAGTTCCTTCATACCATTTTTTCCCGGTCCGCATTTGTGCCGGAACAGGATCGATGAACTGTTTTACAATTCCAGATGAAAAACGCCAGCCTTCACGCAAATGCTGCATGAGCGAATGTGACTTAAACTGGGTGAGGACAAATATTTTCAATAAACCTGAGTTTACAAAATTACTTAGCACAAAATCGATAATTCTGTAATTTCCGCCAAAAGGAACTGCGGGCTTGGTTCTCACTGCTGTCAAGGGTTTCAGACGGGCGCCTTCACCTCCAGCCAGTATCATAGTCAATACATTGTTCATGATTCTCCTTTTCTATCTTTGCAAATGTGCCGCTTTGTGATATTTTTCCAAACACACATCAGTTTTGCAGGGCAGCCGAATCTGAATACAATACTCTCATTATTTTTGTTTTGTAACAAGCAAATATGAAAAAGGAAATTCCGGTAAAACAACATGGTGCCGCCCGCATCCCCTCTCCATTACCGCTTAGCAGCAATTCAAAACACGAAGAATTCCATTTTGATAATGACGATGCGCGCATTCTCCACGATGCAACTGAATGTTCAACAGGCAACGTAAAAAAACAAATTTCATTTGAAAAGTCATAACCACATACAAGCTGTTTTTTTGATCTATCAAAAGTCTGGACTGTAATATTATGAAAAGTATTCACCAAAAAACTAGTTCGGTTTGGACTTAATTAAGAATCTAAATTTTTTTCAGATTTAGAAAAATACAGTATGAAATTTTCAAAAAAATTACTGAACCAATGTCAAGAATTTGTTAAATCAAATCTCTCAGAATGGCGCATGCTTGATGCAGATTCATCAGTCATGCTTGTCACATCTCTAATCGTCGGAATCGGTTCCGGATTGGGAGCAGTTCTTTTCCGTCGACTTATTGAATGGTTTCAGAGTTTAGCCTACAGAGATATTTCCGGATTACTGACAGAATGGTATCCACTGCATTTGATATTGATCCCAGCTCTGGGCGGAGCAATAGTGGGGCCTCTGGTCTATTACTTTGCCCGTGAGGCAAAGGGGCATGGCGTCCCGGAAGTAATGGAAGCTCTAGAACTGCGTGGTGGCAAGATTCGTCCTCGTGTAGTGATTGTTAAATCTCTGGCGTCTTCAGTTTGTATAGCAAGCGGAGGCTCGGTTGGACGCGAGGGGCCAATCGCTCAAATCGGTTCAGCTTTGGGTTCATTCGTTGGACAGTATTTAAAACTTTCTGAAGATCGCGTGCGCACCCTTGTTGCCTGCGGTGCCGCCGGAGGAATTGCGGCAACTTTTAATGCACCGATTGCGGGAGCAGTGTTTGCGCTTGAAGTTCTTTTGCGTCGTTTCGGAAGCGTTTATTTTGGAGCCGTCGTTATTTCTGCGGTTACTGCAGATGTAATTGCACATTACTTTGAGGGAGATCAACGGACTTTTTTAACTCCGGAATATTCATTAAACAGTCCCTGGGAACTGTTGCTTTACACTTTGATGGGTTTTATTGCAGCACTGGCTTCAGTTGGATTTAGTCGAATGCTCTATTTTTCGGAAGATATCTGGAACTTAATCCGTATTCCGGAACCAACAAAACCTATATTTGGAGGAGTACTGCTGGGCTTGCTGGGAATAGCCTCCTATCAAATCGACGGTTTCCCGCGTGTTTTTGGCGTCGGCTATGAAACTATTGAAAGCACGCTATTCAGTCAACTGACTCTCCAAGTTACTTTCGGTCTGCTGATTTTGAAACTTATTGCCACAACCCTGACTCTCGGTTCCGGAGGTTCAGGCGGGATATTTGCGCCCTCATTGTTTATGGGTGCCATGCTTGGAGCTTCTTTTGGTCAAATCGCTCACACATTATTTCCTGAAATTGTGGCTCCGTCCGGTGCTTATGCATTGGTTGGAATGGCAGCGTTTTTTAGCGGCGCTGCGCATGCTCCGATAACTGCGATTCTCATTCTTTATGAAATGACTGGCGATTACCAAATAATTCTGCCCCTGATGCTTGCTACTGTAATCAGTACAATTGTTTCCAGGAATCTCAGTCATGATTCAATTTATACACTAAAATTGAAGAGACGCGGTGTAGAACTGTCGGAGGATACTCAGGCAATTGACCTGATGCAAGGTGTAACAGCACAAATTGCGATGAACTCTGAAACCAATGCTGTACCTTTTGACATGCCTTTGGTTGAGTTAATGAATGCTTTTTCCAGCACACATTATCACGCCCTGCCGGTGGTGAAAGATGAAACCAAATTGATTGGAGTGATTACAATTAAAGAACTGGATCAGCTTCGATCCGAAGGTTTACTTGAATCAAAAACCATTGCTGAAATTTTGACCAACAAAAAACCGGCAACAATACTTCCACATCAGCCGGTTTGGATGGCTTTACGGCATCTGGAAGACCAGGGCGAAGGCTGCGTTCCTGTCATTTCTGAAACAAGTGAAAACACATTACTGGGGGTACTGAGGAGAATCGACATCATTCGGGCATATAACAAAGCAGTATCTCAAAGGGCTCAGGATCAGCATCACGATGAAATTCTGAACATTCGAAAACTAAACCGGACAGGACTGACTGAAGTTACTTTAGGCCCGAAATCGCCGATTGTTGGAAAGCGGGTAAAAGAATTACGTCTTGGAGACGACACGCTGATGGTTTCCGTACGCCGAAAAGGAAAGTTGCGCATTGTACGGGGTGAAACTATTTTACATGCCAATGATAAAGTTACTATCTTTTCCGAAAAGCCCAAAGCAGACTTTCTGGAAAATTATCTTAATGGAACTTTGGATGATTCAGAGCTCCCGGAAGAGTCACTCGTCTGTAACCGTGAAGTAGAAATACCTCCGGAATCCTCCATTGACGGAAAACGAATCCGAGATTTGAGTCTACCGGAAGATTGTGTGTTAGTAAAAATTATTCGTAACCGTCAAATTATCCTCCCTCGAGGCGATACTGTTCTGTACAGCGGAGATATTGTTGAAATATTTGGAGTTGATGAAAAACTCCTGGAGGCCGAAAGTAATTTGGTCAGCTAATTCGCTGCAGCAACACCAAAATACCTTTTTAGAATTGAAATAATTGACCAATCTGGTAGACTGGATTGTGATGTTTTTGATTTCCGCATATTTGGAAATCTCTTATATCGGGGAGCCAAAATCCGAACATTGGTGGTTTTCTGCCTCTCATTTCGGACAATGTAATCCAATGTTTAGGACAGTCTCAAAATAAATGACAACTTCACCCTTAAAAATTATCTGGACCAAAACAGACGAAGCTCCCATGCTCGCCAGTTATTCTTTACTTCCCATTGTACAGGCATTTACTCAAGACACAGGAATTTCCATTGAAAGCCGTGATATTTCACTTTCAGGACGCATTCTTTCCTCCTTTCCGGATAAGCTGACTGAAAACCAGAAAGTTCCGGACGAACTCATGATACTCGGCGAGTTGACTCAAGACCCTGAAGCTAATATCATCAAACTTCCAAATATCAGTGCCTCGATTCCGCAGTTAAAAGCAGCAATTGCAGAACTCCAATCACACGGATTCAATATTCCAGACTATCCGGAAAGCCCGCAAAACGAGACTGAAACCAATATCAAAAATCGCTATGCTAAAGTTTTGGGAAGTGCAGTCAATCCGGTGCTTCGTGAAGGTAATTCTGATCGCCGTGCTGCGACTGCCGTAAAAAATTATGCCAGGAGACATCCCCACTCAATGGGTGCATGGAGTGCGGATTCAAAGTCTCATGTAGCGACAATGAATGGTGGAGATTTTTTTGCGAATGAAAAATCCACAACCATCAAGGAATCAACCTCGGCTAAAATCGAATTTGTAGCAGCGGACGGAAAAAGTACTGTATTGAAAGACAACCTGTCGCTGGAGGCCGCGGAAATCGTGGATGCAACTTTCATGAGCAACAAAGCTCTGGATACGTTCCTCGATCAGCAAATCCAAGATGCCAAAAAGCAGGGAGTTCTTTTTTCTCTGCACCTGAAAGCGACGATGATGAAAGTCTCTGATCCGGTTATTTTTGGACACTGCGTTAAGGTTTTTTATGCCACAGTACTTGAAAAACACGTAGAGACCATTGCCGATTTAGGCGTCAATTTCAACAACGGCATCGGCGACCTTTATTCAAAAATGGAGGAAGATAAGAAAATATCTCCAGATAAAAAAGCTGAAATTAAAGCAGACATTCAAGCTCTTTATGCAGATCGACCCGATTTGGCGATGGTTGATTCTGATCTCGGGATTACGAATTTGAATGTTCCCAGTGATGTTATTATCGATGCCTCAATTCCTGCCGCAATCCGGACTTCCGGTAAAATGTGGGGTCCTGACGGTGAACTGCACGATACCAAATTCATTATTCCGGATTCCAGCTACGCCCCGCTTTATGCAGCCACCTTCGAAAATTGTATCGCCAACGGTGCATTGGATCCGGCCACAATGGGTACTGTACAGAATGTTGGGTTAATGGCCAAAAAGGCGGAAGAATATGGTTCACACCCGACCACTTTTGAGGCGCCCGGAAATGGAGTCATACGTATCGTCGACTCCGAGGGAGAGACAATCCATGAACATAACGTGGAACAAGGGGATATTTGGCGCATGGCTACTGTCAAGGATGCTCCGATCAGGGACTGGATCAAATTGGCTGTCACTCGTGCAAAAATTACGGGATGGCCTGCCGTTTTCTGGTTGGACGAGAAGCGGGCTCACGGACGGGAGATGATAAAGAAAGTCAAATCCTATCTCAAAATTCATGACACTCAGAATTTAGAGCTTCCGATAATGTCGGTCTATGATGCCGCAAAATATTCCATTGAACGTGCACGTTCAGGGAAAAACACTATTTCGGTGACAGGAAACGTTCTCCGTGATTTCAACACTGATCTCTATCCTATACTCGAACTTGGCACTAGCGCCAAGATGCTCTCAATCGTACCCTTGATGAAAGGCGGGGGCTTGTTTGAAACAGGAGCAGGCGGTTCTGCACCAAAACACGTGCAGCAATTTGTAAAGGAGTCGCATTTACGTTGGGATTCTCTGGGAGAATTCCTGGCAATGGCAGAATCATTGATTCACCTTGCACGAACTACGGACAACACCAAGGCCGCCGTTTTGGCAAAAACTCTAAATCAGGCCAATGAACATTTTCTGACACACAACAAATCCCCCTCGCGTAAAGTCCACGAATTGGACAATCGAGGCAGCCACTTCTACCTTGCAATGTTTTGGGCACAAGCTCTGGCAGGCCAAACGGAAGACACTGAAATTCAAAGCCGCTTTTCCGGACTGGCAAAAGAGCTTGAGGAAAAGGAGAATATAATTATTGAAGAACTGAACTCCGCTCAAGGCAAGGAACTCGATTTGGGAGGATACTATGACCCTGATGAGAAAAAAGTCACTGAAGCTATGAGACCCAGCGCTACTTTGAATGCGTTGTTTTCCGCATTCTGTGGCTGAATAATAATGATGGAGTGATCTGGGAAAGCTCCGTCCTAATCTAAAATAATGAAACCCACATTTAATAATTTTCGCAGTTTGTTTGCAAAAAACAAATTTAGCATAAAGTTACTGTGCTTACGAAAATCCCTAGTGCTTAGTGCCTCAGTGCCTTAGTGTCTCAGTACCTTGATGCCTCAGTGCCTCGCTGTCATTGTGTGGTATTTTAGTGAAAAAGTAAAAATACGAATTATTTGTTTAATACCTAAAAAAAGGAGACCCCATGAAAACTGTTAAAGTTGCTGTTACCGGCGCAGCCGGACAAATTGGATATGCTATGCTGTTCCGGTTGGCTTCCGGAGAAATTTTCGGCAGGGACACTGCAGTCGAGTTGCAGTTGCTGGAACTCGAACAAGCTTTACCTGCACTGGAAGGTGTAAAAATGGAACTCGACGATTGTGCTTTTCCCTTGCTGACGAATATCGTCACGACTTCCGATCCAAATGTTGCTTTCAAAGACATCGACTGGGCATTACTGGTTGGTTCTGTTCCTCGAAAAGCAGGTATGGAACGCAATGATTTACTGCGGATTAACGGAGGAATTTTTGTTGGACAGGGCAAAGCTCTCAATGACAACGCCGGCCAAAATGCCCGTGTTTTGGTGGTTGGTAATCCATGCAATACTAATTGCCTGATTGCCATGAATAACGCACCGAATATTTCCAGAAATAATTGGTTTGCAATGACCGCTTTGGACGAAAATCGAGCGAAAAGTCAGCTTGCGCAAAAGGCCGGAGCTGCGGTGCGGGATGTGAGCAACATGACTATCTGGGGCAATCACAGTGCCACACAATATCCCGATTTCTACAACGCTAAAATCCAGGGCAAAGACGCTCCGGCAGTGATTAACGATGAAGAATGGCTGCAGGGAGATTTCATTAAAACAGTACAACAGCGCGGAGCCGCCATTATCAACGCTCGCGGAGCTTCTTCGGCAGCATCTGCCGCAAATGCGGCACTGGATACAATCTTGCGAATCAGCACACCAACCTCGGAAGGTGATTGGTTCAGCACGGCGATTCCGAGCGATGGAAGATATGGAATTCCGGAAGGGTTAATTTTCAGTTATCCACTCAGAAGTAAAGGCGATGGTGACTATGAAATTGTTCAGGGCATCGAATTGAATGAATTTTCTCAGGAAAAAATCCGGGCTACACGTGATGAACTGGAAATGGAGCGTGAGGCAGTTAAGGAAATGCTTAGCTAAATAAAGGAAGCAATGAAAATACATGAATATCAGGCCAAAAAAATTCTGGCAAAATATGGCGTTCCTGTTCCTCGCGGAAATGTGGCTTATTCTGTAGATGAAGCTACTAAAGTTGCTGAGGATTTGGGAACTGACGTTTGTGTGGTAAAAGCTCAAATCCATGCAGGTGGTCGTGGAAAAGGCGGAGGAGTCAAAGTTTCCAAGGGAATGGATGCCGTCAGGGAAAATGCTGAGGCAATTCTCGGTATGCAGTTGGTAACACACCAGACAGGCCCGCAGGGTCAGAAGGTAAAACAGTTGCTTGTCGAAGAAGGCATGGACATCCGTAAAGAACTTTATTGTTCAGTTCTGGTAGATAGAGGAAAGCAACGGATTGTTTTGCTGGCTTCCACCGAAGGCGGAATGGACATTGAGGAAGTTGCGGAAAAAACTCCGGAGAAGATTCTCAAAGTTTTCGTTGATCCGGCAGTCGGCCTGCGCTCATATCAGGCGAATGAATTAGCATTTGGTTTAAAAATTGACAAAATTAACCCCAAACTGATTCGCCCTGCAGCAGCTGTTTTCAAGGCACTTTATCAAGCATTTGTGCAGGAAGACTGCTCACTGGTCGAAATCAATCCTCTGGTACTTACAGGTGACGGGCGGGTAGTCGCACTTGACGCAAAGTTGTCTTTTGATGATAACGCCATGTTCCGTCACAAGGACAATCTGGCCTTCAGAGACAAGGATGAGGAAGATCCGCTTGAAGTTGAAGCAAGTGAAGCCGACCTGAACTACATCAAGCTGGATGGAAGTATCGGCTGTATGGTAAATGGAGCTGGCCTGGCGATGGGAACCATGGACATCATCAAAGCCTATGGAGGAGATCCCGCAAATTTTCTTGATGTTGGAGGTGCTGCCAGTCAGGAAAATGTAGAAAAAGCTTTCAGAATTATTACCATGGATCCAAATGTAAAGTGTATTTTGATCAATATATTTGGTGGAATTGTTCGATGCGACATGGTTGCCGCAGGTGTAATTGCTGCTTTCAAAAGTGTTGATTTGCAAATTCCTGTGGTGGTGCGTCTCGAAGGAACCAATTCGGAAGAAGCACACATTCTTGTGAACAAATCCGGACTGGGTGAAAGACTGCAGATGGCTGATGGAATCCGCGAAGCCGCCAAAAAAGCAGTTGCTGCAGTCAGCTAACCAGGGTGATGTTTTTTACTGAAACAAAACACAAACACTTTAGATCTGACACTTTCCGGAACTTGCAAGCAAGTGTCCTGCAAAGGAAAAACTGTTGCACAGTGCTCCCTTAAAGAGTAAAATGGTCAGTCTAATCTTTCCAGTGAGTTCTTACACTGTCAATGGGGGTGTCATGGAATTCGATTACAAGTGGAAATATTGGGAAGCAAGTCGTGGGTGATGATCGGGGTCACGTAAAAACGATCATCAAAATGTTAGCTGCAAATAACGCTGACTATACACCTGCTCGCGTCGCACTTGCGGCGTAATTGAAGTAGGCGTCTTTCGTTGAGTTTGCCTGAAACGTAGCGAAAGATGTTATCTAAGTCAGGCTGGCTGTTGCATTCCTCCGTAGCAGCAGTAAGATTTAAGGAGGTGTTTCAGATTGAGGAGGTTGGTTGCCGACACATCTGAAGAAAAAGAAAAATTCCAACTAAACTTGTAGATGCCCAAATGGAAACTTAGTAAGACGCGGGTTCGA
>Ga0208206_1000269_pt1 | contig 12724 bp, 7 predicted proteins | sample DeeseametaMP1483_FD_184187 | JGI IMG/M metagenome (GOLD analysis project Ga0208206, IMG submission 184187) | Marine microbial communities from the Deep Pacific Ocean - MP1483 (SPAdes) | ecosystem: Environmental > Aquatic > Marine > Oceanic | place: South of Fiji, South Pacific Ocean | collected... | reverse complement strand
AAAACAGAATTTAAATGTAGAAGGAAAGATCGGTGATCGCATAACTGTACTCATGGATAATGACTCTGAACGGGATTTTGACTGGGAAAATAATATCCGTATTTCCTATGAAGGTGCAGAAGATGATATTATCCAAAAGATCGATGCAGGAAATATTTCACTTTCTTTACCTGCGACTCAATTTGTGACATTTTCAGGACAGAATAAAGGCCTGTTTGGTTTGAAAGCCGTTTCAAAACTAGGCCCAATAGATATTACAACTATCGCGTCTATTGAGAAAACCAAGAAAGAGCAGCAGGAATACAAAGGAACAAGTGAAGCCCAAACACTGCGCATCAAGGATTACGAGTATATCAAATATCAATATTTCTTTATAAACAAATTGTATCGCAACGGCGCCCAAAATCAGCCGACGGAGTATATGGGTCAATCCAAGAATATCCAATATATCCCGCCGTTTTATCCACTGGTAGACGGCCTTCACCGCATAGGGCGCTACGCGGTACGCAATTTTGAATTATACCGTATGGACAATTCCACAGATCCTACAACAGAACCAGGGTCAGCCTATGTGGATATTGATAATCCATCTGATGATGACCGCAACAATGTCAATTTTAAACGGCTTGAAGAAGGACCAGATTATTCCATCAGTAGAGATTTGGGCTTTCTGCGCTTAAAAAATCGTTCAGCTAATAATGTACTTGCATGTCATTACATTATTGTGGAACTCGATGTCAATAATCGTAATTCGGTAATTGATACTGTTTTGGCTATTGGGCATGGTGTTATAGAAGGTGATTCCACCCTGGCGTTAAAAATGATAAAACCACAAAACCTGACACCATCGCATGAATTATGGGATCTTATGTTTAAAAATGTGTATTACTTGGGTGCGACTAACATTAATCAGGAAGGGTTTGGTGTTAAGGTCTTTAATACGGACTTCCAACCAGATAAATATTATGACCCCAATGGAATTGAGTATATTACCCAGTTTGGGCTGGACAGTGTTGATGCCTCGAATGAACTGAAAAGTGATAATATCATTGATATGTTTAATCCAAACATTGTCAGCCTGCCAACAGGTGAATTGTTTTTTCCCATTTATCATCCTTTTACAAATGATTCATTGGAAGGAGGTAATGCCAATCCTGATCTAAATGGTGTTTTAGGTGAAGGGAAAATGTATACGTCAACCATTATAGGTGAAATCACTCAGGATAAACATTGGGAAATTGAAGTTGAATACACCAACAAAAGCTCTACTATTAATTTGGGATTCATGATTGTAGAAGGCAGTGACCAGGTATTCCTGGATGGTGTAGAACTTAGACGCGGGCAGGATTATCAAATTGATTATTTCAGCGGAACTCTGATCATGGGCAGTGGTACTGATCCCAATGCAAACCTCAAGATTTTATACGATAAACATGAATTGGTGTCCTTTGATAAGAAAACCATTATAGGAACACGAGCCCAAATGGATCTGGGTGAAAAATCGTTTATTGGTGCTACAGCATTGTATTATAACCAATCCATAATGAATGAAAAAATTGAAGTGGGGTATGAACCCATGCGCAATTTTATCTGGGATTTGAATGGGCGATATCAACTTGAGTTTGATGGCTTAACCCGTGCATTGGATCGCCTGCCAATCATAGAAACGGAAAAAGTATCCGCATTTTCTATCGTAGGAGAAATAGCACAGGTATTTCCAAATCCAAACCCCATCAATAATTCAGCAACAGGTGACCCAAACGGTGTAGCGTTTATTGATGATTTTGAAGGCTCTAAACGCACGACGTCCATCCCGATTCAACGGCGTTACTGGAAAGAATCATCCGCACCATTGGTTTTAGGTGATGAACAATTAAAACAGCGTAATCGAACTAAAATGGGTTGGTATAATCCTTATGTTCAAGTCCGGACAAAAGATATATGGCCCAACCAATCAACGTCTATCCGCGCCCAGAATGAAACCACAGATATATTAAAATTAAATTATAGACCCAGAGATTTACACAGTGGTATAATACAGGATTCTTTATGGGCTGGCATAACAACACCATTATACTCAGGTGATTACGACCAAACCCAAACCAAGTTTTTTGAAATTTGGTTATACGGAGAAAAAGGGAAATTGACCGTTAACTTAGGCAGGATCAGTGAAGACCGCGATGGGGATGGTCAATTGGATACTGAAGATGAAAAAGTAGCCGGTATGAATGGCGATGGGCTATTACAAGATCAGGAAGATATCGGTTTGGATGGCTGCATAGACGAATACGAAGATGGCTGGGGCGGTTGTATCGATACATTTTATGTGGCTGTTGTGGATGATCCACTATGGGCTGATATTGTTTATACAGGTTTAGATCGCAATCTGGATGATCCTAATAATGATAACTGGTCGTACAAAGAAGGCAGTTCTGATTTTTCAAAAATTAATGGAACTGAAGGAAATGCCCTGGATACCGGTAAATATCCTGATACAGAAAGCTTGGATCGTTCTTTTGAATTAATGATCGTGAATAAATATTTTACTAAATCATTTTTCCTTACCGATACTACATATTTAGCCGGCCGTACAAAAAAATCCAATGGTGATTATACTGGCTGGAAATTATACCGTATACCTTTGAACCATTTCAGCAGGGTGGATTCTAGCATGAGCCCGGAATGGACAGAAATTCGCCATTTACGTTTGGTCGTATCCGATACTGGAAATGTCAATATCAATGTTGCCAAGATTGAACTGGTGGGCAATGGCTGGCAGGAATTGGGTATTGCTTCAGATTCATCCAATACATTCACGAAAGAAAATGCGGATAGTGTTTTTGCTATTGCTGTCGTCAATACGGAAGACAATGACAATTATGTCCCTCCCGAAGGTGTGAAAGGAGAATATGACAGACTAAATGATATACGTTCCAAAGAACAATCGCTGGTGATGAAATTCACTGATCTGCCTGCAGGGTATAGCGGTGCTGCTATGAAGAGTCTGATGAAAATATCCGGCGCGAATTATTTGACCTATGATAAATTAAAAATGTATGTTTATGGTGAAACTCCAAACCAATGGATTGGCAAAGAAGAAACAAGTGTTGAATTTTTTCTACGTTTTGGACAGGGCAATAATTATTACGAGTTTATCCAACCCGTTTACAGCGGCTGGGATGAAACGCGAGGGAGGAACTCCATTGAAATTGATCTGAATTGGCTGACCAAATTAAAGCTTCAGGATTCGTCATCTGTGAGCAAATATGAAGAAACAGATATATACGAGATTATAGATAATGACCGCTATTATACTTTTACAGATGAAGATGGAATTGAAACGGGTAAAAAGATTCATATTAAAGGAAAACCCTCACTCTCAAGTATTCAATATTTTACTGTGGGAATTACTAATCAGGCAAACGAACCTATTACGGGTGATGTATGGCTGGATGAACTGCGCTTAAGCGGTGTGAAGAAAGATCGCGGTGTAGCGATGCGGGTGCAGTCCAAATTCAATTTAGCGGATCTGGCGACGTCCACTATTTCTTACAGCAGAAAAGATGCCAACTTCCATGTATTGCAGCAACGCTTGGGCAGTAATGCAAATACAGAAAATCTCAGAGTGAACACTAATGTGCAGTTACACAAATTAATGCCCAAGTCCTGGGGGTTGAATATCCCATTAAACACAACCTTTTCACAGTCGGAAAATAGGCCAAAATATTTCCCTGATTCAGATATCCAAGTGAATCAGAAAAATGTCCCTGATTCCATTATGACCAGAAAACAGGAAATATCTTTCAGTACTTCTTTGACCAAGTCCAGTAAGTCTGATAATAAATTTATAAAATCAACACTCGATAAGATTAAACCCAGTTTTACAGCTTCTCAGTCCAAATCTTCTGACCCACTAAACTCAGAAGTTTTGAACGAAAAATATTCTGGAAAAGTGAGCTATTCATATCCATTCAGCAGAGATAATTATATCACACCATTTAAATGGCTTAAAGATGTTCCCTGGCTCGGTGAAAAACTGGGTGAAATGAATGTTTATTATACACCTTCTGCATTTAACACCAGTTTAAATTTTAATGAATCCCTGTCGCAAACGACAAAACGTGTCGGCCCCCGTTCTGATAAATATTCCTTTGGCTTAAGTCGGAAATTCTCACTTGATTACAGTCTGACGGATAAACTGAAAACAAAATACTCCAGAACAATCACCAGTGATCTCAAGGATTTTCGCGGCTATGCCTGGATAGCCATAAAAGAAATGGATCCCGGTGTTGTGGAAAATATTAATGAAAATCTGACGACATCCTTTAACCCACAATTGTTCACTTGGCTCAAACCAAACTTTAACCATAGTGCCGCCTTCCGCTGGAATAAACCCCGCGCCAGTACGATAGATGGTGCTACAATTGGAACCCAATTACGTTTTTCATCGAGCTTCAATATTTTACCATCTCAAATGTTCGAGTTATTTTATAAACCACCTTCAAAATCAAGTTCGAGAACTGAAAGCAACAGGCGCAGGGGCCGGGGTAAAGCTAAAGAGAAAGAGATCAAAGAAACCAAAACTGAACAAAAGGAAAATGCTTTCCTGACATCTTTGCATGGAATAATAAGAAAAGTGAATCCCATCAGTTTCTCCTATACAGAAAACCTCAACCGTACAGGCCGGGGAGTTCAAGGAACTGTACCTACCGGGTATAAGTTTGGCTGGCTGCCTGAGCACGAATTGGATCATGCTAATAATATTGGATCTGATCTGGGAACCTGGGATCATAAGCGCGATTTTTCTGTACGCTCAGGATTGAATCTTACTCGCAATATTTCTACTTCAATGAATTATTCCCAGAATATCTCCATCACCATTGGCGCATCAAATGTTGAGCAGCGCTCAATGTCCCGCGATTATTTGTTTTGGGGAGAAAAGCTGGATTCAGGATTTCCTTTCTTTGGTTGGAGTTTGCGTTGGACCGGGGTTGAGAAATGGCCTTTTATTAAGAAAATCGCTCGTTCCGCAAGTATGGAACACTCCATGAATGGCAAAGAATCCCGGTCTTGGCAATTTGAGAATTTTGATGGACCGGCCATGCCGCTATTTGATCTCGATCAATTCATCAACGATTACGGTGATTATCAGCGCTCGGCCAGGAAAAACATCAGTTTTGCACCCCTCATAGGATTAAACATAAACTTGAAAAAAGGTATTTCCATGAATATCCGCCACAATTTGTCCAAGTCGGTTCAGGACGAATCCAATGGTTTGAACGTGCGCAATGAAAAAACATGGACAGCTAGCAGCAATTACAGCTATCGGGGTGGTTTTACAATACCATTGCCTTATATGGACGACTGGCATATCCAAAATACCGTAAACTTCACGCTTAATTTTGATATGAATGAAAGCGAGTCATTGGGCAGTAAAGATGGTGGTGCAGAATTTGGTCAGACTGCATTCAACTCCGGCTGGAAAACAGCATTACGGATATCCTATTCATTCAGTTCACAAGTCAGTGGCGGTATCATTTATGAATACAGGGAATCAGAATCAAAAACGACTGGCAAGAAAATCGACCGTGATTTCGGGTTTGATATAAATATTGCGATTAGTGGTTAATGATAACTGGTTTGTGCTAAAAGAATGAAAAAGAAAATGAAATTAATTTGCGCTTTATTCAGTTGTCTGGTTACTGTCGGTTGTGAAAATACAGTGCCGGAATTTTCTGGCGAGCGAGCGTTTCTGCATTTGGAAAAACAATGTTCATTTGGCCCGCGAAATCCTGGTTCAACAGGATATAAGAAATGCCTTGAATACTTAATACAGGAATTGCAATCAACCGCTGATACCGTATGGACACAACCTTTAACCTATAATGATCCGCATCGGGGCGGTAGTTATAATTTGCAAAACATTATTGCTCGATTTAACCCAAACGCTGAAAAACAGATTTTATTGGGTGCGCACTGGGATACACGCCCCTGGTCAGATAAAGAATTAGAAGTAAAAGATCAAAACAATCCACTTATAGGTGCGAATGATGGCGCCAGTGGAGTCGCTGTACTATTAGAAATCGCCCACATCCTGAAAGCAAATCCATCAGAAACAGGCGTAATAATTATATTCTTCGATGGTGAAGATCTTGGGATGGCCGGTGAAAACAGATCCTATGCACAAGGTTCCCAGTATTTTGCCCAAAACCTGCCATTTCCAAAACCGGATCATGCAATCATTTTGGATATGGTGGGTGATCAACATCTTCATTTTCCAATCGAACGCTTTTCTTACAGCCATGCTCCACAGTTAGTCCGCAAAATATGGAAACTGGCCAATAAATTGAATTTACCGGCTTTTGACCAGTCGCTGGGTTATACGATCTACGATGATCATGTGCCGCTTTGGGAAAATGCAAACATACCTGCCATTGATATTATTGATTTTGACTATCCCCATGAGTATGATAACTATTGGCATACACTTGAAGACACCCCAGATAAATGTTCAGCTGGTAGTCTGGAACAGGTAGGAATATTATTAACCTATCATATCTATGGAATCGAATGATGATTCAGTTTTACTTTTTTTCTATGCGTAAAACCATTTGGCTGCTTGCGGGGTTGCTTTTATTCACAATGGGTTGCCCCAGCGGCGATTCCACCGATGAAGAAGAAATTGCCTTGCTGCAGGATCTGCAGTTTAATTACCACCAAGGCTTGAATAATCTTTATTTCAGCGTTCAGGTCGAATCATCCTTTCTTAGCAAAAAACTTCAGGCTGTGCAAGCGCTGTATTTTGGATTTGATACTACACAAACTGCAGATACGTTGGCCTTGAATGATGCAGGAATCACAGGCGATATAATTTCGGATGATGATGTCTTTTCAATCAAAGTCAGCAATGATTCAAATTATGTAACATATGTTTTAGAACCCGCAGACACAGGAAAAGTTTATATTAAATACCTCGCTCAATTCGGAACTGTAATAAAAGAACAAATGACCAGTTTCAAAATGGGCAATCAGGGGCCCAGAATACTTTCTGTTAGTATGCCGGATACCATGCGTCGTCCTAGTGGAGATAGTGTAGTTGTGGGGACCATTGTTGTTTCCTTGACAGACCCTGATGGCCATGAAGATGTGCAAACATGTTATCTGATGTTTCAAAAACCAGATAGCACTTTTTCCAGCGGCAGCCCGATTTCATTATATGATGATGGCAACGAGGATTTTTCCATGTATTTGTGGGATGAAGTAGCCAATGATGGAAAATACTCTCGCTATATTATTATTGATTCCAGCAATCTCCTGGGCACATATACCTCCTATTTTTATGCCCGGGATTACTCAGGTATATTATCAGAACCTTATATCACAAAACTGGTTGTGCAATGATGAGACGATTACTAATAAGCATAATTATTTTGATAACTTATTTGGCTGCGCAGGAAACAACTGCTGCAAAGTTCCGGTTGCCTAATAATTTTAGCAGTCGTAAAACAGTATCAGTGTCGGATACATCACAAACCGGGTTGTTGAGCAATGTCATTTCAGAAATTCGTTTACAGGGTGATACAAGCTGGGTATGGTTAGGGACCGGACGGGGACTTTCCAGGGTGAAAGATTCGCTCAATATAGAAACTTTTTTTACCAGCACTGATTTGACCAATGGATCAAGTACTGGTGGTTATTTTCCAGTCGGTGGAGTATCAGCCATAGCTGTTAAAGGTGACACAGTTTTTGTTGCCTTTACCAGTAGTGAGAATGATTTTCCCATTGGCAAGGGCGTCGTTTACACGGCCAATTCAGCCACTGAAAATCCGGTGTGGATTTATTATGATCAGCCTGTTGATCTTGCTGACGCGGAAACATTTCCCTGGGGTGGAATTGGTTTTGTACAGGGCTTGCCTATCACCGTTCCGCAATATAATGTTACCTACGATGCTTCCATCGGCAATGGGTATGTATGGATCACCAGTTGGGCCGGCGGTTTAAGGCGCTATAAAATCTCTGACGGCAGTTGGGAACGTGTACCTGTTCCTGAAGATGATCAGCTTACATTGATCACATGTGCTGATTCTTCCTACGAATTGGTGGATGGTAAAAACATACTTAAAAATTTCTACATGAATCCCCGGGATCCCATTGATGGCGGCAACCACAACCATAAAGCATTTTCAGTGTTATCTTATAATGATACAATTTGGGTAGGTACTGCCAATGGTATCAATCGAGGCATTTTCGGAAGCCAGGGCTGTATTGACTGGCAGCATTATGCCTATCCTTTTGAAAATCTGACTGGTAATTTTGTGGTCAGCATTGCCCGTCAGTATTGGAACGGCCAGCGAATCATTTGGGCAGCAACGATGAATGCCGATGACCCCACGGAACAGCGGGGTGTGAGTTATACACTGAACGATGGTAATACATGGTACACAGCTTTGGAAGGTGAACGCGTGTATAATGTCCATGCCCAAGATTCACTTGTTTTTGCTGCTTCAGCTAAAGGGCTCTGGAAATCTAAAGATGGTCAAAACTGGGCATTGTTCAAGCCGGCTAAGAATGTTACACCGCTGCAAGGCGATGAAACAATATCCAGTGAAGTGTATTCCGTCGTGTTGGATGAACGAGCATATTATAACGGACCGGTGCTTTGGATAGGAACGGGTGATGGTGTTGCTCGTTCTGCGGATCTGGATGGCAGTAATTGGGAAATATATCGGGCTGATTATGATCCGGAAAAAATTTATGCGTATCCCAATCCGTTTTCGCCGAATTCCCATAATGTGTTGGATGGCGATGGTTATGTCAGATTTCATCTAGGCAATGTTGTTTCGCCTGATGTGGAAATGGCTGTGTACAATTTCGCCATGGAAAATGTTTATAATGTTACTCTTGATAGACGAAACCCGGAAACAGGTGCTATCAAGTGGAATGGCAAAGACAGTAACAGTCGTTTGGTAGACAATGGAGTATACTTTATTAAACTGAAATATTCACAAAACCTGAACGCATCTCCGAGTAATCATTGGGTAAAACTCATTGTCGTGAAATGAAACACTTATTATCCATACTCATTTTTTGTACAATGTTACTCAACGCTGCAGACTATGCAGGATATTCAGGTGCATTTCTGCGTATGGGTACATCCGCTCGTTCCATGGCCATGGGCGGTGGTTTTACAGCGGAACTTGATCGAGGATTTACTGCATATCATAATCCAGCCAGCGTCGCCTTTTTAGAAAAACGTCAAGCTTCCTTTTCCTATCATTCTCTAGCTTTGGAACGCAAGTTTATTGCCAGCAGTATTGCAGTTCATTTACCGCCCACAGCGGGTGTTGGTGTAGCCTGGATCAGTGCGGGAGTGGATGATATTGATGGTAGAACTTCTGCTGGAGAAGCCACCTCAACTTTATCGACGTCCGAAGATGCTGTTTATTTTAGTTTTGCCCAGCGTTTACAAAGTTGGATCAGTGTTGGAGTAAATGTTAAGATCCTGTACAACCAATTGCCCATGAATGAAAGTGACCTAGCTGGAAAAGGAATAGGATTTGATGTTGGTGTCCTGATGCGGCCTGGTAAGCGTATGACCCTTGGGCTTATGGTTCAAGATCTAAATTCATATTACCAATGGAATACAGGTAAAGTCTTCGAGGAAGAAGGCCGTGTATACCGTGATGTTTTTCCATCGATATTTAGAACTGGTATAACATATAAAATGAGAAAACTCTATATTGTGGGTGATGCTGGAATTATCGCTGGTGAAAAATCAGATGGCTCTTTTGGGCATTTGGGTCAATCAATACGTGCAGGTGTAGAATATACATATCGGAAGAATTATTTTTTCCGCGGCGGTTATGGAAATGGAAGAATTGGAGTTGGTGCCGGGATGAATTTTTCATTTTTAAAAAAGAATGATGCCTTTCTGGATTATGCTATGATTGCAGAACTTCCGGCAGGAATGGCTCATATAATTACATATGTGTTCCATTTTTAAATTTTTCCTCCTGTTCATTTCTTGTGCATTGTATAGCACAGGTACTCAATTTTTATCTACTCCTTCAAATGGATTGGAGTTGGCAATCGGTACCAATGCTATTCAGAAAAATAGTATTAATCCGGCAGCACATTTTATACATGGCCCAGCCCCAACAATGGGTATTTCATATGGATCATGGTTAGCTGATTCCAAAATATCAGCAATTAAAATTTCGTTTCCTGGACAAAATATGTCATACGGATTGGATTTGAAATATGTTGTCCTGGATGATTTGGAATTGCGATCTGAAAGACCAACTGATGATCCTTTAGCAACTTATAGCGCAAGCGGTTTTGCTTTGGGCGGTTCGTTCAGCAAAGAATTAATGGGTATGAATATCGGCGCTGCTGTACGTTATGTGAGAATTGATCTATACACAGAAAACAGCAGCGGTTTTGCTGCAGATGTGGGGTTAACAAGAAACATTTCTTCTAGAATAAATGTTGGTGCTACAATTTTGAATTTGGGAAAAATGTCTGCCCTTCGAAATGAAGAGCCCAAGTTGCCATTACGATATATTACAACTGCAAATGTCTTGGTTGAAACAGGTCAATTAGTGAATAACATCTCAATAACCGGTGAATGGTCCAGCTTAATCAAAAGCAGTGTATTTTATGTATCCACTGTATCGCGCTTGAATAATTTTGAGTTCCGTTTAAGTAGCAAACTTTCCAAGGAAGTCACAGAAATTTCTGGCGGTGTGGGCCTGCAATTCGGTATCTATGGCTTAAACTACGGCGTACGCTTTGGATCACAAAATTTAGGAATGCCCCAGATGATTGATCTAACAATTCAACTGCCATAATATGACTAATCAAAAAAATACTGGTGAACGTCAGCAGAAAATAATCGTCTTTCTGCTGTTTATTGTGCTGATTCTTGCCAGCATTATAATCGGCACATTTAATAAAATCAACTTGCTTGAAAAACCACCCGTTACAAAAGCGCCAGATATTGAACCGATCGAAGCAGTAGCTCCAGTCAGTACAGGTAAAATTGCCATTATAATAGATGATTTTGGTTATCGGAATGACGCTGTTTCTGAAGGGTTTTTAAATATGGATGCTGATTTGACGTATTCCGTCATACCCGGGCACGAATACAGTCAAACCATGTCTAAAAAGGCATTCCAATTGGGATACGAAGTCATCGTACACATACCCATGGGAACCACTGCTCCAAAATATGGAGAAGATGAATATATTATTAAAGCATCCATGACAAGCGCTGAAATTGAATCAAGGATGGATAAAGTATTGCAGCACTTGCCGGAAGCAGTGGGTATGAATAACCATCAAGGATCAAAGGCTTCAGCAAGCAAACGGGTGATGAATGTGATGGGAACTGTGTTGAAAGAGAATGGGAAATATTTTCTGGATAGCCGTACAACCAAAGAGACTCAAGCTGAATTAGTAATGCGTACTTTGGGTGTTCCCACGGGTCGCCGGCATGTTTTTTTGGATAATAATGCTGATGAAAACTCGATAAGTCAACAACTATATATACTTGCTGAAAAAGCCAAAACCAGTGGGTTTGCTGTGGGGATTGGCCATGTGAAAGAGAATACATTAAATGTACTGCAGCGGGAGATTCCCAAACTCAAAGCTGACAATTTCGAATTCGTATTTGTTTCAGAAGTTGTGAATTAATCCATGGGTATCATGTGCAGAGTAATGCGTGGTGATTTTATCGAAAGCATGCATGTTGCTTACGCGGTTGTGGTTGATGGGGATGGACAAATAGTCAAGAACTGGGGTGATCCCGATTACTTAACGTGTGTTCGTTCCGCACTGAAACCTTTCCAGGCATCAGCTGCAGTGTCCGCTGGAGCTACGGATGCAGCAGGATTTACATCTGCAGAACTGGCTCTTATGTGTGCATCTCATAATGGAGAGGAAATTCATATTCAGACGGCTAAAGAAATGTTAGAAAAATTGGGCTATGATATGTCTTATTATGAATGCGGCAGCCATGCTCCTTATGATAGAAAATCAAAAATTGAGCTTATCAAAAATTCGCAAGAGCCGACACCATTGCACAATAATTGCAGCGGTAAGCATGCCGGTATGTTATGTCTGACAAAATATCTAAAGGCAGATCCAGCGGGATATACCAATGTTGAACATCCTGTCCAGCAGGCTATCATGAAACAAATAATGAAATTTTCAGAACTGGAAGATTTCCCCCTGGCCGTTGACGGCTGCAGTGCCCCGGTGCCGTTTATGACCTTATATAATATTGCCTTAATGTATCAAAAACTTGCCAGCGTTGATCATGAAGATTTGAGCCCGCTTTATGATGCGATGGTATCCAACCCGATGCTGGTGGCCGGGACGGATCGGTTTGACACAGATTTCATTGAAGCGATGAAAGGCCATGCGGTAACAAAAGTTGGCGGGGAAGCGATTCGAGGTATTGGATTCCGCAAAGATGATGGTTCAGTTTTGGGTATTGCTATAAAAATGCTGGATGGCAATCAGCGCTGTGTACCGTCGGTAGCATTAGCTGTATTGGAAAATCTTAAGCTGTTAACCAGTACTGTACTTGAAAAACTTAAAAAATATAGTAATATAACCTTAAAAAACCACCGCCTGCTGGAGGTGGGATCAATTGTTATAGAAATTTAGGTGTACATATTGCGACATTATTTAATTATCTGGTTCCTCCTTTGCTGCAGTC
>Ga0208206_1000265_pt1 | contig 12774 bp, 9 predicted proteins | sample DeeseametaMP1483_FD_184187 | JGI IMG/M metagenome (GOLD analysis project Ga0208206, IMG submission 184187) | Marine microbial communities from the Deep Pacific Ocean - MP1483 (SPAdes) | ecosystem: Environmental > Aquatic > Marine > Oceanic | place: South of Fiji, South Pacific Ocean | collected... | reverse complement strand
ACCTCCTTAAAGTTTCCGCTGTCAATAACATCCCCGGCAAGTGTTGTATATGGCAGACTTTCGGTTCGAATCATGTTGCGTTCACGTAATGAAACAGGATCAATACCCATTTCACGGGCAGCCATGTCCATCAAACGTTCCATCGGGTAAATGCCTTCCGGACGTCCGGCACCTCTGTAAGCGCCAATTGGAGCTGTGTTTGTGAGAACACACTGAGTATCCAGATACATTGCCGGAATATGATAGACTGAGGTAATGACCTTGGACATTAAACCAAGTGGAATCAGCAAAGCTGGATTAGTGAGATAGGCGCCGGTATTGGCCAGTGTATGAACTCTCAGGGCCAAAATTTTTCCTGTTGCATCAAAGGCCAGTTCAGCATAATTCCATTGGTCACGTCCGTGTACAGAAGCTTGAAAATCCTCAGTCCGTGTTGCCGTCCATTTTACAGGTCGCTTTAATTTTTTTGCTGCATAAACAACCAAAATATCTTCCGGATGAATGGCTACTTTAGTTCCAAAACCTCCGCCGATATCCCGGACAATAATTTGCAGTTGTTCGGGCTCAAGTTGAAAAACTGCACATAAAACTGAGTGAAGTCGTGTCGCGCTTTGATGCATTGAGTGCAGAATCAGTTTCTCTGTGTTTTGGTAAGCCTCACAAAGCAGACCCCTGGGTTCAAGCGGACTTCCCACCACGCGGTTGTTAACTAATTCCATTCGGGTAACATGTTCTGCCTGAGCAAAAGCCTGCTCCACTTCTTCCGCATCACCTTCAGTTTGCGCCGCTCCAATATTGTCCGGAAGTTCATCGCAAAGTCTGGGTGCATCCGGAACTGCAGCTTGCTGTATATCCGTAACTGCAGGAATTTCTTCATATTCAATTTCCAGACACTCACCTGCTTCCAGTGCTTCTGCTTTGGATTCCGCAACCACGACTGCCACAGGTTGCCCCACAAAACGTACCCTTTCCTGAGCCAAAGCGTGATACGGAGCGGAAAGAGCAGGTTCGCCTCCAGGCCGTTTGTAAGGCAGGGTCATCGGGATGGGAAGGATTCCATCACGGGCTAAATCTTCTCCGGTAAAAACTGCCAGCACTCCGGACATCCCACCGATGGAATCTATTATAATATTTTGAATTTTCGCATGGCCCAGATAGGAGCGTACAACGTGCAAATATGCCTGTTTTGAAAAGTTCAGGTTATCCACAAATCTGCCTTGCCCACGAAGCAAACGATCATCTTCAAGACGTCGCATTGGTTGTCCGCTTTTTCCAAAATTTGGATTCATTGTGTTCATGCTTTCTTTGATGCCGTCGAAAAAAAAGTCCTATATCCGTGTCATTTCGAGCGGAGAGAAAAATCTTGCATATTATTTACGCACAGGAGACACGACTTTGAGGAAGTCGACCGAAAACGTCACTGATGAAGCGCCCTGTTTCGATCAGTTTTTCTATATCAACACCCGTCTTAATACCTATTCCATGAAGCATATAAACCACGTCTTCAGTGGCCACGTTCCCGCTTGCTCCCTGTGCATAGGGACATCCGCCCAAACCGGAAACAGATGCGTCGATAACAGATACGCCAAGTTCCAGACAGGCATAAATATTTGCCAATGCCTGTCCGCGGGTATCATGAAAATGCAGGGCAAGGTTTGAGACAGGGACTTTTTCTGCAACTGTTTCAACCATTTTTTTAGCCTGCAGTGGTGTTCCGATTCCAATTGTGTCACCAAGCGAAATTTCGTAGCAGCCCATTTCCGACATTTTTCCCGCTAAATTTACCACGTTTTCAAGGGGGACCTCTCCTTGATAGGGACAACCCAAAACACAGGAAATATATCCGCGGACACGAACACTATTTTTTTGTGCTGCTTCTAAAACAGGCCGAAACCGCTCGACTGATTCAGAAATGGAGCAATTGATATTTTTTTGAGAGAATGCCTCAGAAGCCGCACCAAAGACCGCAACCTCAGTCACACCTGCCTCCAATGCCCTTTCAAAACCTTTCAGGTTTGGAGTCAGCACCGGATAGGTTACTCCGGGACGGCGCTCAATTCCCGAAAGCACCTCAAATGCATCCTTCATTTGCGGAACCCATTTTGGACTGACAAAACTTGCGGCCTCAATTTTTGTAAGTCCTGCATCAGCAAGTTTCTCAATCAAAGCAATTTTAGTCTCTGTCTCGACCCATATCTTTTCATTTTGCAAACCATCTCTCGGCCCTACTTCGACGATCTGGATTTTTTTTGCTATCATGGTTCTTTAGTCATACAAGAAAGTTGACTATGCTTTTCAGTTCTTAGATGTGGGATGTTAGGCTAACATTTTTTACTGTCAACTTAAATCTTATTCCGATGCAGACATTTTAATGCATGTTGCTGTTTTTTAAAGAGTCCAATAGAATGACGTTCAAATCAAAAGGCTAATAACTTATTTCTAAATTAATTATTTAAGGACAACCGTAATGCAACTAAACAAGTACCAGGAACGCATTATCGAGATCGGACAAACAAAATCAGCAAAACTTGTTCTTCCTGAAAGAGATGACCCACGCGTATCCCTTGCAAAAAGACATCTGCGTGACCTGGGTTATGAGCTTTTGGAACCAGAAGATTTTCGAGGCAAAGAAACCCAATACCAGGAAGTTTTAGAACAAGAACGCTTCTTCAAAAAAATGACAGATGAAGCAAAAGAAGAATATATGAAAGACACTCTGAATTTTAGCATGATGATGGTCAGCAATGGAGATGCCGACGGCTTGGTCGCTGGTTCCATCACTTCAACCAGCAATGTGCTTCATGCTGCAATCCGGATTGTAGGAGTAAAACCAAAATCAAAATGGGTTTCGAGCAGTTTCTTCATGATTTCTCCGAATGCGGATACGGCTTATACTTTTGCGGATTGCGCGGTTATTCCGGAACCAACAAGTGATCAGCTGGCTTCCATCGCCGGCGAGTCTGCCGCCCTGCATTACTTGCTGACCGGCAAGGAACCGCGTGTAGCATTTCTTTCTTTTTCCACAAAAGGAAGCGCTAATCATCGCCGCGTTAGCCATGTTCGGGAAGCAATCAGCATTTTTGCAGAAAGCCATCCGGACATATTACATGACGGCGAGCTTCAGGTTGATTCAGCTTTGGTACCGGCTGTAGCTGCCGCCAAAGCAAAAGATTCACCGCTCTCCGGAAATTCTTCTGTACTGATTTTTCCTTCTCTGGAAGCCGGAAATATTGCCTATAAATTAACTGAACGCCTAGCGGGATATACAGCGTGGGGTCCCCTTTTACAAGGTTTGAAAAAACCAATCCACGATTTGTCAAGGGGGTGTTCTTCAGCAGATATTGTTAATGTGGCAACAATTGCGGCAATGCAGAAAAATAGAAGTTAATTTAACTTTGAAAGTCTCACACCTCAAATTGGAAATAATTTCAAAATATTTTGCTTGCACAACTCATTTTAAAAAAGGCACAACTTGATTACTATTATGATTCAGCTAAAAATCACAAAATGAATGAATCTATTTTAACAGCAAACTACAAAAACACTCCTTACTGGTGGGAAAAAACGCCCCGGCCCATTATCAAAGAAATTGACCTGCCAGAAGAAACCGAAGTCGCAGTCATTGGATCAGGATATACAGGATTATGCACAGCCATCCAAACCAGCAGAAATGGTCTAAGTACAGTTGTTTTAGATGCTCAGGATGCAGGCTGGGGAGGTAGTTCCCGTAATGGCGGCCAAGTCAGCACCAGCCTCAAACCCAGCTTTAAAGAGCTTTCCCACAAGTATGGTGAAGAACGAGCACGTGAACTTTTGAAAGAAGGTATAAACGCCCTGAAATGGATTGGAGATTTTATTCAGGAAGAAAAAATTGATTGTGATTTTAAACGTACCGGACGTTTCTATGGTGCTCATTCTCTATCTCAATTTAAGCAGTTAGAAAAAAAAATCAGAGAACAACCAGAAGGTCTGCAGATGGATGTAAATCTTGTATCAAAATCTCAGCAGCATACAGAAATAGGCAGTGATTTCTACCATGGGGGGATTGTTTACCCCTATCATGCTTCTCTTGATCCTGCAAAATTCCATCAAGAATTACTTGAAAGAGCCCTCTCCAGTGGCGTGCAGATTAAGACTCTTTGTGCGGTAAACAAAATAGTGAAAAAAAGGGGAATTTTTCAGCTTCAAACAGAAGCCGGAACAATGACTGCCCGTGAAGTTGTTGTCGCCACAAACGGATATACGGGAACAGTTACTCCTTGGCTCAAAAGAAGAATAATCCCTATTGGCAGTTACATAATTGCCACTGAAACATTAGAGGAAGGCTTAGTAGACGAATTGATACCAAAGGATAGGGTTATTACAGATACCAGAAAACTGGTAGTTTATTACAGAGCGTCTCCCGACCGGAAGCGAATTTTGTTTGGTGGAAGAGCATCTCTAAATGAGACTGATCCAGAAAAATGTGTAAAACCTCTGTACAAACAACTTAAAATAATATTCCCTCAACTCACAAAGACAAAGGTCAGTCACTCTTGGATGGGCTTCGTCGGCTTTACATTTGATCATATGCCACATACCGGAAATCAGGATGGGATTCACTATGCCATGGGATACTGTGGATCAGGAGTTTCTCTGTCAAGTTACTTTGGGACAAAACTTGGTCAAAGGCTGGCAGGACTCCCTGAAGGAAATACTGTGTTGACAGATATCAAGTTTCAAACCCGTCCATTCTACTCAGGTAATCCATGGTTTCTGGCCCCTTCTATTCTATATTACCGATTACTTGATCGCTACTTTAGTTGATTTTCTAAAACTTGGAAGGGATTCAAGAACGCCAATCAGCTTCAAAAATAAATAATCTAGTGGGCAATTATCTTCGTTTAGACAAAAGAAAGGATGAAAGAAAGGTTCTCCTGAGAAAACCTTTCTATTCAATGCCAGAAAAGCTGGCGGGGTCGACGAGACTTGAACTCGCGGCCTCCGGCGTGACAGGCCGGCGTTCTAACCAACTGAACTACGACCCCGGTATCCGGGTATAATGGTGGGCGATACAAGGTTCGAACTTGTGACCTACGGCTTGTAAGGCCGTTGCTCTCCCAGCTGAGCTAATCGCCCAACCAAACTTACGATAATATTTAATAACCAAACGGAGTGCAAGTTGTTTTTTAATTCTTAGAAATTAATTCAGTTTGTCCAGGCATGATTCCCGCGAAGAAGTTTTTCCAAATTTCCAACACCCTTCTTTTCTATTTGCGATTTGATTTGTTCTTCTATTTTCTCTTCGTAAGTAGAATTCTCAACTTGACGAAAAATTCCCATAGGCACAGGAAAATCAGGATAATCAAAGCCACTTAATAAATTTGCCAGTATTCTGTCCCTGCTGTATTGATCGTGAACCAGCAATTCATTCTCATTGACTCCATCTCTCAAATCCACAACTTCGGGCTTCAATCCATTCAAGCGAATTCCCTTGTTCTGTTCTTTTCCAAAGATAAAAGGCTTTCCATGTTTGAGACGCAAAATACGATCTTCACGTACAGAACGCTCATAGATAGCTGAAAAAGTACCATCGTTAAATATATTGCAATTCTGATAGATTTCAACAAACGAAGTACCTTTGTGTTTTGCAGCCTCTTTAAAGATTTCCTGCATTCCTTTTGCGTCCACATCAAAGGTACGTGCAATGAAAGTTGCACCGGCAGAGAGAGCGAAAAGCATTGGATTTAGCGGCATATCCGGTGAGCCGAAGGGTGTACTTTTAGTAACTTTACCCTGCTCAGAAGTCGGTGAATATTGCCCTTTCGTCAGGCCGTAGATCCGATTATTGAACAACAAAACATTGACATCAAGGTTGCGCCGAAGCATGTGCAGCAGTTGATTCCCACCGATGCTCAGCCCGTCTCCGTCTCCAGTGACAATCCACACCGAAAGATCCGGACGTGCCACCTTAAGTCCCGTCGCGAATGCAGGCGCCCGTCCATGAATGGTATGCAATCCATAAGTATTCATATAATATGGGAAGCGGCTGGAGCAGCCTATTCCGGAAACAAAAACGATATTTTCTCTGGGTATATTCAGTTCGGGCATCACTTTTTGAACATTGGCCAGAATTGAATAATCTCCACAGCCGGGACACCAGCGTACGGTTTGTTTTGAAACAAAATCTGCCTTGCTAAGTTCTACAGTACTAACAGGTTTTACTGGTATATTCATAATGTTTTTTAAGATAATTATTAATTAACAATCTATAAAGATTCCTTCAAAGGCAGATAATTACGTCTTAATCAAAAAATTCAAGAACTCGATTACGGATTTCTGAAATTAAAAAAGGACGGCCCTGCAGTTTCGAAAAAGAAATAGCATCCACCAAATATTCTGCTCGCAGTAGGCGTGACAATTGCCCTAAATTCATTTCCGGTACCAATACCTTTTTAAAGTTCCGGAGCACCTCTCCCAACTTTTCCTGAAAAGGATTCAGGTGTCTGAGATGCAGCATGGAAACCGGATATCCTTCTGTTTGCAACTCATTAATAACGGAAAATGCCGGACCAAAAACACTGCCCCAGGTGACTACCAGAAGCTCATTTTTTTCAGGCCCAATTAATTCCAACGGCGGTAAATCTTTGACTATACGCCGAATTTTTTCATCACGCAGCAGAACCATTTTTTCATGGTTTTCCGGTTCATAATTGATTTCTCCAGTAACAATGTCTTTTTCCAAACCACCAAGTCGATGTTCCAGGCCTGGTGTGCCAGGGATGGGCCAGTTGCGTCCCAGAGTTTCCGGATTGCGGTTAGAAGGAGAAAAGTTTTCCGGATCAGTGTGAATATTCGACGTGAGGTCCGGTAATTGATCGACATCCGGAATTATCCACGGTTCCGACGCATTGGCCAGCCCTCCGTCACTGAGCACAATCACGGGAGTCATATATTTCAGAGCAAGGCGAAAGGCTTCAAGCACCATGTAAAAACAATCGCCGGGAGTTGCAGGAGCAAGCACCGGAACAGGAGCTTCACCATGGCGGCCGTACATTGCTGCGAGTAAATCTGTTTGTTCCGCTTTTGTCGGTAATCCGGTTGAAGGTCCGCCGCGCTGGACATTCAGTACCACCACAGGCAGTTCTGCCATCACGGCATAACCGATAGCCTCACTTTTCAAATCCAACCCCGGACCGCTGGTTCCGGTTACTGCTAAAACACCGCCAAATGCAGAACCGATGGAGGAAGACATTGCCGCGATTTCGTCTTCTGCCTGTATGGTTTTTACGCCAAAATTTTTGTACTGTGCCAACTCGTGAAGAATGTCAGAAGCAGGCGTGATCGGATAACTTGAATATAGCAGGGAAAGCCCGGAACGTAAAGAGGCGGCTACGCAACCTAATGAAAATGCCTGGTTCCCGGTGATTTGTCGATACTCCCCGGAAGGCAAAACTGCAGGTGGAACATTATAACGTGCCTGAAATAACTCGGTTGTGATTGAATAGTTGTATCCCGCCTGCAGCGCAAGTAGATTGGCTTTCGCTATTTCAGGTTTGTTTTTGAACTTGTCCTCAATCCAATCCCTGGTCTGGTCTAAAGACCTGACAAACAGCCATTGGACAACTCCAAGCGAAAAGAAGTTTTTGCAGCGGACTCCATCACGATGGGAAAGACCGGTTTCCTCAACAGCTCTCAGAGTGAGCTTTGTAATCGGAATTTGCACTACACGATAATCATTCAGTTCTCCGCTCTCCAGAGGATTCTCAGAATATTCAGCCTTTCGCAAATCATTTTCTTCAAAACTGTCTGAATTGATAATTAGGATTCCTCCTTTTTCCAAATCCTGCAAATTCATCTTGAGAGCTGCAGGATTCATTACTACCAAAACACTCAGAAAATCTGCAGTGGTATAGATTTCATTGCTGGAAATACTGAGATCAAAACTTGACACACCTGCCAATGTTCCTGCAGGAGCACGAATCTCAGCGGGATAATCAGGAAAAGTAATAACGTCGTTTCCCGCCATGACTGAAGTTGCAGAAAACCTGGTTCCAGTCAGCTGCATTCCGTCACCTGAATCTCCAGCAAATCGTATGGAGGCTTTTTCTAGTTCTGTTTTGGGAATGTTGACTTGAGATGATACTGATTTAGCGCGTAAAGGTGCCTCCACTGAAGACATTTTTGGTCCTGAAAATTTTGGTGAAACTGTTTGTGAAAATAAATAAAGAAGACAGAAACAAGTTACTTAATTTTAACAAAAAACTTCCTGAACTGCAAATGAGAAACGAAAGTGTTTCAAAATAAATTTTGTTTCAAGGCAAATACAATATTATTGAATGTTTGCAAGTGTCGATTGGGCGCTCATATTATCGCTTGCAGTAAAACTTCCACTCGAATTATCGAAGGTAAAGACACACCATTAGATTTCCCAGTATGATTCTGTAACGTAAGAATCTGCAGGAAAAATTCGATAGCTAACCTCAAGACCTGAACCTGTCAATCCGGCATAGAAACAATAATATTAATGTGGTTTGAGTAACGGGATGTGTTCAATTGTGTTGATCAATATTATGAAACTGGTGAAAGAATGATGTTGACCTATTAGTAATGTCGATATAGAAATATTCTTTTCAACCATCTGTTTTTATATAATTTTTCTTCAGGAATAGTATTTTTTGTGAGATTTTACTTCTTGACAAAATACAAATATTCACCGAAAGTAGGTGAAAATGGTTTTGTCACCGTTAATGTAGATATAGTTTTTCTGATTTTCATAGTTTTGTCGAGAAGCTTAATTTTTTCAGTCCACTGAGTCCGCATTTTTTGCCGGCGGCCGGTATGCATTTCCCACAATTATATGACTTCACAATTTGAGCCAGCTTTTCCGATATTCAGGAATTGATTCCATAATTCTCGCTGAAATCCGCAAGAAACTACTAGAGCACTAAGATGTATTGGGAAAAAATATGGCAACTTCGTTTTTTCAGGGCAGTCACGATTACCATATTCTATTTTATGCTGTTTTTGGGAACGGCCCAGGCTCAGGAAAAAGAGATTTCCGCGGAAACGGAAGCGCAATCCGAAAAAAGTTCATCCTCGGAATATATCTGGCAATATGCTGTCGTTTCCGTCACCCTCGTTTCGGCTTTGATGTCCTATAATGCCTCCAAGTCCTACAACGATCTCTCAGCAAAAAACAGCACGTTGGCAACACAATATGCAAACTCCAGCAGCAGTAGTGAAAAAGCTAGTTACAAAAGTGAATATGACAGCAACGCCAGTAAAATGAAATCCTATAAAAGCAGTATGCAAACTTGGGATATTTTAACTTTGCTCGGTTTAGGCTGGGAAGCCTATTTGCTGAGGAGTGATGAATCCGGTTCCAGTGCTGTGAATTCCGGAAGTATTCAATTTCCATTCATTCCCCGGTTGGCATATCAAACATATCCTTACGGGACAAAAACGGTTTTACGCTGGAACATGAGTTTCTAATACACGGGACTTTATGATTTAAATCAGTCATATCAGCTGGTCTAACCGACTTTTATATAGTGAAATACAATACCTCCGGGAATAAACAATGGATCCGGAATTTGGGAACTTCGATCAGCTTAAACATAAAGCTCGTTCCAAATCTCTTGATGCGTCAAACTTTTTCCCTGCCGAATTTCTTTTCTGCGTAGAGAAATTTATTTTTGCAATGTACTGTGTTTAGATTGGCTGAGCAAAAGACTCAAAAAGTAAGAAATAATTACAGGAAATCTTAAGTACTGAAATACTATTTTTTTGTTAAATTACCTTCATGCCACGACAACCAACCCGTACCGACTACATTGTGCTGTTTGCCCTTGGTGCCTTGTGGGGTTCTTCCTTTGGCGCAATTAAAATTGCTCTGCACGGAGTTACTCCTCTGACAGTAATGAGTGTGAGAATTTTGCTGGCCGGTGCAGCTTTGTTGCTACTTATTCGAGTACGTAAAACTCCTTTCCCACGTGGAATACAAAACTGGATCAAAATTGGCTGGATGGCTCTTTTCGGAACATTGATCCCTTTTTTTCTTGTACCCTGGGGGCAACTGCAGATTGACAGCAGTCTGGCCGCAATACTGATGGCCGTCAACCCTTTATTCGCACTTACACTGGGACATTTTTTTAGCGACCATGAGAGTTTTACTTTACGCCAATTACTGGCAATGCTGGTTGGATTTTCTGGTATTTTGCTGGTATTCGGTGAAAATGCTATTTCCTCAATAAATGGAAATATCTGGGCACAATTAGCGGTAATCGGTGCCGGATTCTGTTATACTATTTCCGGAGTAATTGTATCTCGTGTTCGTGGTGCTTCAGCCGACTCGGTCAGCGCCTCAATTTTTATCTGCTCATCTGTGATCGTGTTTCCGCTGTGGATGATTCTTGAACAGCCATGGAGCCTCCACTTTGAAACAGAAAGTCTGTTGGCCCTGACTCACCTGGGCCTCGTTTCAACCGGAATGGCTTTTTTGATGCGCTACTACATCATACTCAGAGCAGGTGCTGTCTTTTTGTCCTATGTGGCCTTTATAATTCCCATGTTCGGAATATTGTTTGGAATATTGTTTTTAGGCGAAACTATTTCTGTAAATACCATGGGCGCAGTTGTACTGATTCTTTCTGGTGTTTATTTGGGACGCAAGTAATAAGCGGATCTTTAGATCAACAAACGCATAAGTTTCCACCATCCTTCTATTAAGAGATTAACATGTACAGTTCACTAATCACTCCCAAAATTGCAAACGAACATCTTGACGACTCAAACTGGCGTTTTCTCGATTGCCGCTTTGTATTAACAGAACCAGAGCAAAAACAAGCCGAGTTTGCTCTTTCTCATCTTCCCGGTGCTACATATGCACATGTCAACCGTGATCTTGCCGTACCTCATATACCCGGAAAAACTGGACGACATCCTTTACCGGAAAAAGAGAGGCTAATAAAATTATTTTCAACTTGGGGCATTGATAATTCTGTTCAAGTTGTTGTTTATGACGATACAGGAGGAGCACACGCGGTTCGGCTCTGGTGGATGTTGCGCTGGCTCGGACATGATGCTGTTGCTGTGATGGATGGTGGATGGCCCAGATGGATTCAGGAAGGCCGACAAGTAACCGCAGCTTTAACTGTTTCGGAACCAAAAAAATTCAAAGCTTCTCCGCGGGATAATTGGTTAGTCACAGCCGAAGATATCGTAGCAGATTTAGATAATTATGAAGTCCGAATCCTTGATGCAAGAAACTCTGACAGATTCCAAGGTAGAAACGAAACCCTGGACCCAGTTGCCGGACATATTCCGGGGGCTGTATCTGCACCATTTGTCGAGAATTTGGATGAAGATGGAAACTGGAAATCTAAATCCGTACTCCGCCTGATGTATGAAAAGTTACTTTCCGGTTCTCCGGCAGAACAAGCAGTTTCTTATTGCGGTTCCGGAATCACCGCCTGTCATAACATCCTTGCCATGTACCATGCCGGTCTGGGAGACTCCCGTCTCTATTGCGGTTCCTGGAGTGACTGGATCGCCGATCCCAAACGCCCAGTAGCTTAATTCAGAGCTGCATAGAACAAACTCAGCTCTTAAGTCAATCTTAGCAAATTTGCGTAAGTAAGATTACGAATTGTCAGATTCCTTTCTGAAGTTTATCCTTAAAGTACTTCTTAAGAAAATGAGTAAAGTAATTGAATCTTCAGGTCAGGTAATTAATTCACAAAATTTCAGTGAGGGATCATGCAAAAATCAGTTTGGCTGTTCACAGAAGGTAAGGCAAAAGACAATGCTTTATTGGGCAATAAAGGTGCAAATCTCCATGAAATGACAGCTCTTGACCTGCCTGTACCATTTGGATTCATTTTCACCACTAGGACTTGTATTGAGTATAACCGTTTGGGAGAAAAACTTCCTGATGGGATCATTACCCAGGTTATGCAGGTAATTACCAAAATCGAGATTCACCAAGGTAAAAAATTCGGTGTTCCTCAAAATCAGCTGCTGGTTTCAGTCTGCTCCGGTGCTGCTGTATCAATGCCTGGAATGATGGATACAATTCTTAATTTAGGCCTTAACGATAAAATTTACTAGGGTCCAATTAGAATCGAAAGTCGAACAACAATATACAATCTTCCGGTTATTTACGAAACCCGCACCACCTACTTTTCCACTATACCCCCATCAAAAAAAGGCATTAAAATCCATAGTTCCTGGGCATTGACTTGCCAAAGGAACAGATTTTGGATTGCTTATTTAAATAAATGTGTTAAAAGTAAAAAAGTTAATTCTTAAAAACTTGTCTGAGAATACAAATGAAATTCCGGAGATTTGACAATTTTATCTGGATTACCTGCTTAGTTATTGTGGTTACACTTGGTTGGTCTTCTACTTCTGTGGCACAAAAATCGACTGACACTATTTCCACTGTTGTTATCGACAGTGCCCCTAAAAAGCTGTATTCAGAGCTGTATTCAGATGAAACCGGAAATCAGTTCATGGTGGAAATTTACGAAGAACCGCAGGAGGGAGAAAACCTGATCCATTTTCGATCCTTCAAAAATGGGGAAATAATTGGCCGCAAATCACAAGCACTTGCAGATGCACATAATTTTACTTTTTTTATTGACGAAACTGAACAGCGCATCATGCGTCAAGATACTGAACAGATGCTCTACAACGTACTAAAAAAACTGATGGAGGAGTCTGACCAGAAGTTAAAAACTAATCTGGAAGATCTATTCGATCAGGAAAAAATGGCCCAAAGCCTTTCTGAAA
>Ga0208206_1000263_pt1 | contig 12802 bp, 9 predicted proteins | sample DeeseametaMP1483_FD_184187 | JGI IMG/M metagenome (GOLD analysis project Ga0208206, IMG submission 184187) | Marine microbial communities from the Deep Pacific Ocean - MP1483 (SPAdes) | ecosystem: Environmental > Aquatic > Marine > Oceanic | place: South of Fiji, South Pacific Ocean | collected... | reverse complement strand
GCCAGATAGTCATGGAAATGTACGGTTGTCTGTTGCGGTTCCAGAAAGATCACGCAGTAAGCCGGAGGCTCATGGCTGTATGGCAAGTAATCCTCGGCATCCAGATCAAACTGGATCTGATGATTGGTACCTCGCAGTGTGTTGAATGGTATGCCATGCCAACTGCCGCTGACAGGTCGATGAACGTGTCCAAAAAAGAGATGTTTGATGTTTGAAAAACCACTTACGATTTGTTGAATACGCTGAGCATCTTCTCTGAGGCATATTATATCCAGTGATGGAATACCAATCTCAAAAGGAGGATGGTGCATGAAAAGATAGACTGATTTTGTTCCGGCTGCTTCCAACTGAGTCTAGAGCCATGCCCCCCGTTTTTCACAAAAAGATCACCAATGATTTCCATGCTCAACTGTGTCAAGAAATAGAAAGTTGCCAGCAGGAGTTTCCAGCACTTGCTGTACAAAACCATCTTTGTCCAAGGGTACTTCCGGAAAAACCTCAGAAAATATTTTACTAGGATCATGGTTGCCTACTAAAGGATGAAAAAGCATTGGGAGTTGCTGTAGAATTTCACGAAAATCTTGATATGCTTTTCGATGAGCTTGATCTGTGAGATCGCCCGTGATGATACACAATTCTGCGTCAGCATGAAACTCTATAATGCTGGCAATACAAGCATCAAGACGCTCGTATGGATTTAGCCCGAGAAGTTCAGTGCCGCGCTGCATCAAATGTGTGTCTGTAATTTGAATAATTTTCATCAATTTCCTAGTTCAATGTAGATTAAAACAACTTGCTGAAATTTAACACAACAGATAGTATCTGTATAATACATTATTTTGTAAATTGGTATTGATTTAATAAATAGTGAGTTAATCTCTTTTAGGGTTAATCCCCCGACCCTTGGTGCGAAAGTAGATGATTTCCTTGCCAATACTCCACTGCTTGCGGCGGGGTAGTTTATTAAAACCAAAATTCTCATCGATTATGAAAAATTTATCTAACTCCAAAACGACTCATCTTGAGTCGCTGGGTTCGCTGTTTTTACAAGTCAGCTATACCCAACTTCGTTCTTTTCATGCAGTTGCGGGTACAGGAGGTTTTACTGCCGCCTCCAAAGTAATCCATGTGGGACAACCCACCATAACCGGGCAGGTGCGGGCATTGGAAGATTATTATGGAGTTGAGCTGTTCCACCGTCGCGGCCGCAGAGTTGAGTTGACTGAAACAGGAATGGAACTCTATGCTGTCACTCAACGCATGGAAATATTGGAAAGAGAAGCCCAGGATGTACTTCAGACTGCAGGAGGATTTCAGAGCGGTCATCTCAGGGTTGGAGCCGTTGGACCTTATCATTTGACGGAAATGCTGGCTGTTTTTCGTGAACGGTTTCCATATTTGAAAATCACGGTCACAGTTCGAAATTCAGAAGATATTTTAGAAAACCTGTTAAATTTTGAAGTAGATGTTGCAGTACTTTCACAAACAGAAACCGATTCCAGAATTTTAGCAGTTCCGTTTTGTCAGGAACCCCTGGTTGTTTTTGTACATTCAGGACACCCCTGGGCAAGTCGGGAGACTCTCCGGATCGAAGAGCTGGAAGGTCAGGATGTTATATTACGTGAACCTGGTTCTACAACACGTCGCGCTTTTGAAAAAGCATTGAAGCAGACTGGGGTCACGATTCGTCCGGTAATGGAAATCGGCAGCAGGGAAGCAGTCTGGATGGCCGTGGCCAGGGGGTTGGGAATCGGAGTGGTCTCGAATCTGGAGTTTATGCCGCATCCTAACTTACGAAAATTAAGTTTTGTCAACGCGGATGTGCAAACTCATGCACATGTCGTTTGTCTGCGTGAACGTCGAGATTCCCGAATGATTAACGAATTTTTTCAGATTGTGGAAGAGCTACGTCAAACTTGATTCCTGACTGTGTCTTGCGTTATAAACCTTACCGCCAAGATCAACATAAAGCTGTAAAACAGCTCGTCCTTCACTGCGCAGTAATTCAGGCACAATTTTAATTCCCCTACGTTCAAGCTGCGCGTTATAATCCGGGGGGGTAGGGCCTTCATCAAAACCGGCAATCTTTTCCACGTCTTCCGGTTCTGCAGATGACAACACCTCACTGACTCCGGACCAGCAGACATTCCCCAGGCACATTGCACACATTTTCCCACTTGTTACCAGGCGGTGTCCTGGAAAACCGTCCGCACCCAAATCAAAGTGTCCCAACTCTTTTTGCGCCAGCATCAGCGCCATCATTTCTGCATGCGCAGCAGAGCAGTTTTGCCGGACAACTACGTTGACCCCAACAGATACCAGCTTCCCGGAATCCCGTTCAAAAACAGCAGAACCAAATGGTCCGCCTGTTTCCTCACGTATGTTACGCTCTGTCAAGGCGAGGACGAAGCGCATTTGTTTTTCCGGATCAGGAATTGTTTTTGGATACTCACCTAAAAATGAATCAATCCAGTTTGGTAGACTAATGTTTAGTTGGTTCATGGTTTTTCCGGAACTGGGTTACGCGGATGAATTTTTCCGAAAAGTTTGTCCCGCTCAAAAAGCAGCTGGGCGGTGATACTGATGGCAATTTCCTGTGGATGATTTCCTCCGAGTGAAAAACCGAGAGGACAAACAAGACGCTCAGTTTGTTCTTCGCTGAGGCCCTCTTTTTTGAGTTCCCGTTTCAAAGTAGCTGCCTTGGAACGGCTGCCGATCACTCCTAAAAACGGTAATTCTTTCCGTGCAAGAAATCGTTGTGCAACGTAAAAATCACTCCTGTGTCCCTGTGTCATTATCAGAACGAAAGCTTTTTCGGAGGTTTCTTCAACACTTTCCGGAAGTGATTCTACACAAAGTTTTTTTAGTTTTGGAGTTTCAGGTAATTTGCTCAACCACTCATTCCTGGTGTCAAGGCAAGTCAGTTTACACTCCAGAGTCAGCAGCAGCGGTATCAGGGCCTGAGCAACATGACCGGCCCCAAAAACAATTATTTCCCAGGGATTAGCATGGAATCGCTCAAAAAAGAGTTTGACTGAACCGCCGCAACTCATACCTGCATCACGATTGAGGTTCCATTCAACAAATTTTGTTTGCTCTGCGGGATTGGTTTCTGCTAATAAATCCTGAGCAAATTCCAATGCCTTTGCCTCAACCAGTCCACCTCCAATTGTACCGGAATGCAGCCCTGATGAAGTAACCAGCATCCGTCCGCCTTGAGCACGTGGTGTACTTCCTTTAATCTCAACCAGTGTTGCAGATACAAATGAAGTTCCTTCTTCCAGCAAGGCCTGCATTTTTTTGAGATGATTTTCCATATCTGTTATTTGACTCAAACCAATACTGTTTCAAAAAACAATTGAAAACGGCGGTTCATCAATTGATGAGGATTTTCCGGATATGCTATGTCCGTCAAAAATTTAACTGGTCCGTATTGGGAACTTATTCCAAGATTTTCACTGGATGAGTTCAGTTTGGCGTCCATCCATTCTGTATATCTTGAATTGTAGTCAGCACCTGTCAAGTTTTCCTTTGCCAATTCAAGTACAGATTCTACAGGCATTAACACAGCCGCATGTTCAGTATTCATTTCCTGCAGCAAATTAGCCAGATAATCTTGTGCCTGCTGTCGTGAGGGCAGATGAATTTTTCTGGATTTTCGTTTTCCTTCACCTGTAATGCATAATCCCGTAACTTGTGTGCCTTCCGGGATTATGTCTACTGCAAGAAGAACCAGCACATCCAGGAAATGACGCAGCCAGGCTTTGTCTTTACTTTCGCGCTCACTGAAGTAAATGACATACCGGTTACCGGATTCATCTGTGTACCACCATTCCGTTTCTCCTTGAATTTTGAAGTACATATTTTCACTGTCAGACGGTTCCGGGTTTTCTTTTTGGATATTGACAGCCGGCAAAATTCTATCTGTGCCGGTAAGTCCTTCATTAAATTTTCCCTTCCTGACTGCACCAAAATAAAACTGGCTAAGATTTTTTTGCAGGCTGTTCCAATCAGTTTCGAGTACTGCAGTGAGTTGTTTTTGCCAGTTTTTAAGAATCCGCAGGTGCCGGATCTGCATTGCTTCTCCGAAAATGCCGGTAGGCATTTCTCCCTGCAGTTCCATGCGTTGCGCCTGAAGTCGATAAAGCTTCTGCCACTCCGGATGTGATTTCTGCTGTGAACCTTTTGCAGGCACATTCAAGCCCATGTTCCAGACTTTCCGGAGCAGTAGCCATTCGCTCAGCCGTACTAAAACAAGAGGCTCATCAACTTTTTCACTTACATCTTCTTCATCTTCAGCAAGGCCCAGCAAATGACCGGCAGTGGACTGCAGCGGAGATTCAAGAAATTTTCGCAGCCTGGAAAATGCAACAGACGAAAGCTGTTTTACTGCTACAGATTCTGTTGCTTTAATACGAAACGCACCTGCTGTTATGGGCAGCATAACTTCAGGAGAAAGCCAGTCCGGAGAAATACGCTGAAATCCGCCGGAAGATCCGGAACTGGGAAACTCCTGATCAAATAACTCCCTCATCCTGAATGCCCGTGCCTGATAAAATGCAGCGGGATCGTAATTTGGGTAATGGGTTTTCGATGCAGGATTTTGATTGTCGGCAAAGTCTATTTGTTCCGCAGATAGTTCCGGAAAATACTCTAGAGAATACGGTTTCAGCGGGTGCCGGATTATCTCGTATTTTGCTTTCAAATATCCACTGTCCAGTTCATCGATTAAAGTTTGAATGATTGAGGAAGGATTGAGCTCATCATCTGTACGGTCGTTGCGTGAAACGTAACTCAGGACAAGATGTTTTCTCGTAGAAACCAGCGTTTCCAAAAACATGTAACGGTCACGCTCTGTCACCGAAACGTCACCTAATCGACGCTCCCGGAGGGCCTGTCCCTCTAAAGCTGGATTTAGGTTTACGGGAATGTGTCTTAAATCCAGGTTGTCGCGCCGGTACGGCGTTGGAAACAACCCCTCGCCCATCCCTAACAAAAAAACTGCCTTGAAAGGAATCGGACGCATTGGCTTAAATGATGAGACAGTGACTCCTTCTGCTAAATAATGCCCGCGATGCACAGTTGCAGACTGCTGCTTTTGCTTGAAAAATTCGAAAATAGTGCTGAAACTAAACTGGCGTGGACCGCTCTCATCTCCTAAATCCAAATCACGAAATGCAAGCACATTCCTCAACAAATTCTGGAATGCTTCTTCATCTGCTTCTTCAATTGGCCTGAGGTATGTTTTGAGCAGAGTCTGCAAGTAGCGCCCCCAATCTTTTCCGCACATTTTCCATTTTGGCAAATCCCTGGTATCGGCAATTAAAGAGCGCACTATCAACATAAAACGTGCAGCTTCTGCACTCCATTCTTCTGCTAGATCAACCGGCACAATCTGCTGATCGCCATTTGAGAAGATACCGTTTCCTTCTTCTGCAGACACCATTTCGCCCAACGTCAAACGCTGAAAAGCCTGTTCCCAGTGGTAAATGTCATGTTCTAAATGAAGGTAGCCCTGCTCCTCCTGCGACTCCCTGTCAATGCCGTAAAAAACATTTAGTTCATCTGCCCATTGAAGCCATTGCTGAATTTGCAGCGGCTCACCATATGAATTTTTTCCTGCTGAGACTGTATCGTCAAATTTCTGCAGAAAACAGGGATTGTTGATTAAACTGAAAATATCCCGCCGTGTGTATTCCGTGAAGCATAAACCCAAAAGGGAGTTTGCTGCATCCTCCAAACGGCTTGCGCTTCCACTGATTCCGTCTATCAAGTGGTAGGGCAAATTGTAAATGCTTTCAAATACTTGTTCAATTTCATGTTGATAAAGCTCCATATCATGCACAATGAGCGCACATTCATTTAGCTGCAAATCTGGATCACGGCGAATCCAGTCCCAAATCAAGCTCGCCACTGCTTCAACTTCACGCCTTGGATTTGCGCAGGCGAGAACAACTAAACTTTCATCCTGCTCCAAATTAAGCGGTTCGGCACGGCGCGGTTCCCTGAATAAAATATCCTGCTGTAATTGGTTGAGTACGCTTTGCTGGGGTTTCTCTGAGTTTTCAGTCTGTGCCGCCGATGAATCTGCGTCCGCAAACCATGGTTCAAAACACCAAGCACTCCATTGATTCAGCAGTTTTATATTTTCACGTCCGGGACGCCCCCAGGCCTGTAAGAAAGGATTATCCTCTTCATCCTGAAACAACTCACCCATTTCAATTTCTGTCTCGGACAAAACCTCATATTTTTCAAAACGTTGACGCTCTGCTTCCAGGGACCGCCGAGCAGCGGCTTTAGATTCTCCAAAACTCTGCACATCCTCCCAAAATTCCATACATGGATTGAGGGTATAGACATGAATATCACGCAGGTTCGCCAGCTGTTCAGTAAGTGCTTTTTGATGAAAGCTGGAAAGATATGAAACACCAAAAATATGCAGAGGTTTTAGTTTATTATTTGAGGATTGAGAATAAAGAATAGAATTTTGCTGTTTTGATTCACTGCTATAAAGCCGGCAAAGCTGCGGTAATGTATAAAGTTCCGGCTGGAATTCTACTGATTCTGATTGACGGGCACTGCGGTTATGACGAGTCACTTTGCCTTCCGGACCAAAAAGTTCGCTCCAGAGTTCCCTCTGCCAGCTTTCTGTTCCGAGAGGACCTTGATCAAACGCATTTCGTCCGGCCAGCCAGTGAGTTAGAATTTCGTCGTTTCGGGAAAGTTCATATTCCATGAACAAATGCGTTAAGCGTCCGGCTAACTGATATAGTCGATGTTCTCCTGCTTCCGGACTTAGTTTTGTTTTTGGTGTAATGTAACTGCGAACCGGCAACCAGAGAGGATCTGAAGTTTTTAGCTTTTTACGTAATACTTCCAGCAGCAGGCACTGCGTGGTTTCCGATTTAAGCAGGGCGTAAAATCGGCCGCTCAATTTTTTTTGCAGACCCTCGTTGATGGCCTTTTCCAGCGTGATAAAACGCAGGTTTGCGGCAATTCCCTGAAATTGTGCGAGTTTGAGAGATATCCATTTTTCCAGGCTGAAATTCGGCACCACTATCTCTGCCGAATCAAAAGGATCCCGTTTTTCCAGCTCTTGTGCCAGAGGCACAATTAGACATTCCAGGCGGTTTGAATAGTGAAGGAGAGGCATTTTTCAATGATCAGATACCGATGAACAATGATCAAGCTGCTATGATCAATGAACAGTAAACAAAAATCAAATTGGAGAGAATTAAACCTCAGGCACCAGGTGTGCGGAACACCGGATTAATGACCTCAATCGATGCAGAATCCCGCAAGCGCTTCAGTTCCTTACTGAGCAGTGCCTGCTGCAAATTTTGACGGAGCTGTGCCCTGACTTTGTCTTTCTGCTCATCTGCATTTTCTACTGCAAGAGTACGTTTTTTAAAGTGAATCAGGTCCGCACGATTTTCATTCAAGCTTAAGCCGAAAAGTTGATTTTGATTTAAATGCAAGCCCACTTTACGGAATTCTGTATTGTCACCCACTCCAGGCAGGAATCTAGTGTTTGCGGTAAAGGCCAAAGTTTCTGTTTTTAGCCCAAGTTTATCTGCAAGTCTTTCAATGTTCTCACCTCCCTTAACTTGAGTCAAAGCGGTTTTTGCTGTTTCAAGGGCCAGTGATCTGGCTTTTTCAAGACGTACTGCAGTTTCGACATCCTCCTTTGCCTCTTCAAAGTCACGTGTGACCGGTTCTTTTGCTTGACTGAGACGGTAGACCACATGTCCCAAAATAGGATTACGTCTCCAGACACCCATTTCTCCAGGTTTCCGACTCAGTAACTCTGTAACAAGTCCTGAAGCGGAACCAAGTCCGGGTATGACCTGAGATTTGTCAAACCACTTTGAGATTTGCACCTCTTTGCTTAATTTCCGGGCTTCCTCAGTAAATGACTCTCCGGCAAGTCCTGAAAGTCTGTCCAGGTCTTCATCGAGTCGTTTTTGTGCTCGGCTTTCTGCAAGAATACCCGTTATTTCATCTCGTGCTTCGTCCAAAGATTTTGTAATTTCCTCTTTAAGTTCATCGACTTTAATCAGGTGCAACCCAAATGGAGACTGTACAATATCACTCACTTCTCCTGCAGCCAGGGCAAAAGCAGCGGTTTCAAAAGCCGGCACCATTTCTCCGGGCTTAAACCAGCCCAAATCACCACCATCTGCGGCTGTTCCATCTTCAGAATGCTCTCTTGCCAACTCCTCAAATGACGTTCCAGACTTGATTTGCGTCAGCAGTTTTTCCAACTGCTGCTGTTTTTCAGTAAGTGTTTCTTTCGGAGAATCCGGAGGAAGTTTCAAAAGAATGTGACGAGCCTTTATTTGCGGTGGAGTAACATAACTCTCAGTATTTTTCTTGAAGTAACGGCGTACTTCACGTTCACGAACCTTGACAATATCTTTGTAGTAATCTGCTGAAAGAGTATAAAACTCAATTTTGAATTGATTCAGAGTCTGGAATTCATCCGGATGTTCCTGATGGTACTTTCTAAGATCCACTTGATTTACTGTTGTTTTGTCGATGAAAATCTGTGGATCAAAAAACACATACTCCACTTCAATTTCCTCAAAGTCCATGCGGTAAGCTTGTTCGACCTCTCTTGAACTGATCACCAGACCTGTACCAAGCAGCTGTTGTTTTTTTGCAAGTAAAAGGTCTGCCCTCAGAGAACCTTCGTATTCATGTCGCACAATCCTGTTTTGACTTAAAACAGTTTCATAAGTATCATAATCAAACTGTCCATTTTTTTGGAAAAACGCCTGCCGGCGGATGAAGTCCTGAAGTTCCAAATCTGTTGCCAACAGGTTGAGTTCAGCTGCATCTGTCAGGAGCAGGTGCCGGTCAATGAGCTGATTAAAAACTTGTTGACGCAGATTCAGCTGTTCTGCAAATTTTTCTGCATTTTCTCCAAACTGTTCCTGGAAAGCACGCATCCGGTTTTGATAAGTTTCACGGTATTCCTTGAGTAAAATTTCCTGATCGTTCACTATGGCCACAACTTCCTTGCGGTCACCAAAAAAACCTCCTACTCCAAACGATAAGACAAAAGTGATGGCAATAACGCCCATGAGAAGTTTGAAAAATAAGTTATTTGAATATTCTCTTAATTCCTGAATCATCCGAGTCCTGTTTTTATTTTAGTTTTTAATGTCAGCTTATTAGTAGTATGAATCAACCTCTAATTAGATTAGATTTTAATCATTCTTGCAAGTCAAACTCAGTTTATCCAAGGAATATTTCAGAATAAACGTTATTGTCTTCAAGGGCAGGAGTGTTATTTTTAGTTCGTTTTCAAACGTGTGTATGATAAAATAATTGTCCCTGGGAACAAGCACGATTTCACGATCCATGTAATCAGTCTTCCGCAGTTAGAATTTGCTGAAGCCCTTCAAAACCATTTTTATCGTTTTATGCAAATCGCATGAATGACTTAAAACAGAAAATCCGTACGATTCCCGACTTTCCGGCACCCGGAATTCTATTCCGGGACATCACAACCCTGCTTGCAGATCCGGGAGCTTTTAACGACGTTATAGAGCGCTTTGTTGAGCATTATCAGTCGGAACCGCTTGAATCGCCCAATTTTCACTCTTGTCAATTTTGAGGGAGAATGAAACAGGTTGCATCCAAAACAGGGTTTACTGATTATAAAATCAGGCCCTTTGAAACCATTGCCGAGCAAGTCCGGAAATGGCGGGAAGAGGGCCGGATCCTGGTTTTTACCAACGGCTGTTTTGATTTACTGCATGCAGGTCATGTCAGGTATTTGCAAACCGCAGCAGACTTTGGTGACATTTTCATCCTGGGCCTCAATTCTGATACGTCTGTCCGGAAATTAAAAGGCCCAACTCGTCCTATCATGCTGCAGGCAGATCGTGCGTTTTTGCTTAGTGCACTGGAAGCAATCGACTGTGTTGTGATTTTTGATGAAGAAACTCCGGCACGATTAATCGAAACAGTGATTCCGGATGTTTTAGTAAAGGGAGGTGACTATATCGCAGAGGAAATCGTCGGATATGACACTGTTACAAAAAATGGAGGCAGGGTGGAAATAGTTCCCTTTTTAGAAGGTAAATCGACATCCGGCATGATCAACTTAATAATGGAGAACACATGATTGTTGTTACGGGCGGAGCCGGATTTATCGGCAGTAATATTGTCAAGGGACTGAATGATGCCGGAGAAGAAGATATTCTGGTAGTCGACAATTTGAGTAACGCGGAAAAGCACCTCAACCTGAACAGCTTGTCGATTGCAGATTATCTGGACAAAGATGATTATTTGAACAGCCTCAACAAGTTTCAGAACGTCAGTGCAATTTTTCATCAGGGTGCCTGTTCATCTACAACAGAGCAGGACGGCAAATACATGATGTCCAACAATTACGAATATTCCAAAACGCTGCTCAACCATTGCCTTAAAAACAAAATTGATTTTCTTTATGCTTCCAGCGCCGCAGTTTACGGCAATGGAGAAAAAGGATTCGTAGAGGAACGTGAATCTGAGTACCCGCTGAATGTTTATGGTTTTTCCAAATTTGCCTTTGATAATTATGTCCGGCTCATTCTGCCAAAAGCCGAAAGCCAGGTGATGGGACTGCGTTATTTTAACGTTTATGGACCGCAGGAAAATCACAAGGGCCGGATGGCATCAGTCGCTTTCCATCTTTTTCATCAGCTTCAGGAAACAGGAAAAATGAAGCTTTTTGAGGGTAGCGGAAATTTCCGGCGTGACTTTATTCATGTTGCAGACACAGTGAAAATCAATCTCCATTTTTACGAATCCAAATCCAGCGGTATTTTCAATGCCGGCACCGGAAAAGCCCGGAGTTTTGAGGATATTGCTACTACTCTGCAACGCCTGCACGGCAGCGGTGAACTTGAAACTATTCCCTTTCCGGAGGATCTTCGGGGTAAATATCAGGAGTTCACGGAGGCCGGACTGAATAATTTACGCAGTGCGGGTTATACGGAGGAATTTATTTCCCTGGAAGAAGGGGTTGGGAAATATTACGAGCAGCTTTCCGCCACCGGTGGCAGGTATATTTGATTCGTGTGAGACTTTTGAATTTTTATGGCATAGTTCAATTATTATGCAGAAGCGTAGTGAATTATTTGAGAACAGCCCCATGATCTATGGTTGACGCAGAATGAGTTATTTGAGAACAGCCCCATGATTTATCATGGGGAAAAAATCAGAACATTTTCTAATAAAACCGTTTTAACGGTTTGCGAAAATAAAAATCCCATGAAAATAATTTTTTCATCTTCTTAGTCTTTTACGGAAACACCAGCAAAGTTTTACAAAAAAGAAAATCTTCTTTCGCTAACTGAAAAAATATAATAATGCCCACGAATTATTCTACAGAGGATATTCCCGACTCCGCTTTTACTGAACTTCAGGCAGGGAAACTGCCGGGTTTCCTTTTTGTTGATCACATTGCAATTGCAGTTTGTGCCGGAGAGTTGGAAAACCAGCTTAAAATGTATCTGCAAATGGGTTTCCGCGAACTGCACCGTGAGGAAATGGGCGGTACGGACCAGGTTCTGGAAGTTCTGCTTCAAATTGGAGAAAGCCCAAATTTGATCCAACTGCTGGAACCTCTCTCTGCAGAGTCTCCGGTACAAAAACAAATTGACCGAAACGGAGGGCGCAACGGATTGGCACATATGGGGTTTCGGGTGAAAAGCGCGCAGGCTGCTTTTGACTTTCTCAAAGCACAGGGTTTCCGGATTGTAGATGATGCCCCACGTCCCGGTTCTCGCGGCACAACCGTCTTTTTTATTCACCCCAAATCTCATCAGGATGCACCTTTTGGGGTACTCTATGAAATAGTTGAAGATCCAAATGCGGAATGCTAGTTCTTCAGGGATATAATCATCTTTTGGTTTTTGACTATAACTTGTCATTCCAGCGTATGAAAAAAATCCACGGGAAGTGCTTCAAATTTTTTACTCAACCTGATCGGAGAATTGGATCTCGAACTTGACCTCGAACCAGATCCCTGGTCGATTTAGGTTATGCTTTGAAAAAACACCACTGGATTCCGGGTCTATGCTCCGCTTCGCCCGTAATGACAAAGAAGGTAAATAAAGACTGTTTGTCTATCACACAAAGCTTGCCCTCCACCTGATAAGGGAGCAGTGATCCAGGGATTTTGTTAAAATCAGCAGAGGCCCGAGCAATGTCATTCCCGCATATGCGGAAATCCAGTGAAAACTACTACAAAGATTTCTCAAATATTCTTTGCTCGAATTAGGATAAGCTATGTAGCAGCACTCCTGGATTCCGGGTCTGCGTTACACTTCGTCCGGAATGACAACGAGTGAATTAAATGACTTAATAATGTCATTCCCGCAAAAGCGGGAATCCAGGGGAAACAGTTACAAAGTTATATTTTTTATCTCCGGTAAAAAGAAGATGGAGCCAGTGTTTCGGACTGACCTGCAGGAGATTTTATTGTAATTCGATCTGGCAGAAAATTTATTACAGTTTTTTACCCGAACCAAGTCCGGGATGACGAAGAGGTTTATACCGAAATCTTGCCCATACATTATTTAAATTTTAAACTCAAATGAGTTCTGAAAAACAAAAAGTTTTAGTAGTCGGCGGAGCTGGTTATATTGGTTCACATGTGGTCAAAATACTGCGTGATGCAGGAAAATTTCCTGTCGTTTTTGATAACATGAGCAGCGGACTGCAGGAAAATCTGTTGCGCGGAATCCCTTTCATCAAAGGCGACACGAAGTTTCCGGAACAATTAGCTTCTGCCATGAAAGGAGTG
>Ga0208206_1000256_pt1 | contig 13101 bp, 6 predicted proteins | sample DeeseametaMP1483_FD_184187 | JGI IMG/M metagenome (GOLD analysis project Ga0208206, IMG submission 184187) | Marine microbial communities from the Deep Pacific Ocean - MP1483 (SPAdes) | ecosystem: Environmental > Aquatic > Marine > Oceanic | place: South of Fiji, South Pacific Ocean | collected... | reverse complement strand
ACCGAATCAATGAGTAGAGAGGTGTCGATTTCAGAGTCCCTCTTGGCACCCTTCACTCTATCCCTGTAAAGTGGTATGGAAACAGCAGAGAAGAAACCGAACAGACCTACCGCCGAGGAAACAATAACTGTCCAATCGTAGGGATATTCTCCTACGTCCACCATCCTGAGGACGAAAGATCCAATGAATACCAATGATAGGTAGTACAACGACTGGAATTTCTTCAGTAGGTAAAGCACAGAGGATAGGAGCAGAAGAACGACCATTACATCAACGACGGGAGCATGTAGTGAGGTCGCATCAAATGCCTGATGAGAATCGAAATTTAATGAAATCAGATAGGCCCCTATCGCACCGAAGATGGAAATCAGAATCGCAACGTTCCGGCCGGCTTCACCTAATCCATCTCCCATTGAAGACACAAGATCATGCGAGACGGAGCCCTCGGAGAGATACGCCAGCCAGAGTGCAGTTTGGAATATCACGGTGGCAGGGATGATGTAAGGAAGGTGAGTACCTACTGCCTTCAAGCCGGATACGATCTTTTTTCCAGCACCCTTCATCCAGTTCCCCAATCCCGAGGCTTTCTCCGGGATATTGGCATTCTCTACCGAAGACGTGATCCTGCTGCCGAACTTCTCAATCCCCTCTTGGGTCCTCACCAGAAGAGACTCGGTGTCGGATGAGTCGGAAGCCCCCTCCTCTTCTCCGGAACCTCCCCCTTCTGGTTTCGGGTCCTTGCTGAACTTCTCCCTTATCGAATCCTCCAGTTTTCTGGAAGCCGCATCCACGGTGTCCAATGCCTTCTTCACCCTAGACTCAAATGAGTCGTCATTAGACTCATCCGCCATGTCCGGTGCAACGCATCGCAACCCTTGAATCTCTCGTCGCCTTGGAATCATCATGCAGGACATCGCGAGTGAAGTACCGGCATCGAGTGGCGATTCAACGAAAGTGAAGCAAAGGGACCTAGGGGCAGTGGTGCATATCGTTTCTGCCTTGCTGATGCCTTTTAGCCTTGGAATCGCGATACTAATTCCAGCATTCCTCTACTTCTATCCTAATCACGAATACGGGGGCGACCAGAGGGACGAATTCATGATCGGACACTTCAGAGAGGCCCTAAACGCAAACGTCACCTTCCTATTGGCAGCAGTCATCCATGCGATCCTGACCTTGGTGTTGATTGGTTTCCTGACTGCGATTGTTCACTGGATAGCTCTACTTTCTTGGTCCTTCAGCGCCCAGTCAGCTCTGAAGTCAGGACAGCCCTATCGGTACCCCCTGACTCTAAGGATATTCTGAATCTCTCTCCCGCCATTGGATCATTCCGTTCCGTCAGGAACGGACTTCCTCAAGGGGAATCCTTCATGACCGCCCCATCAGGCAGCGTAGAGCGAGACAGAATGGTGGATGCATCGGCCTACCTAACCGACGACCAGATGATTTCACTGGGCCTGGTGGCAGGCCTGCTGCTGATATCCAAGTTGCGCGACACGCTGGACTCGAGCGGCCTTCTGGCAGCTATGGCGGTGGGCCTCACTGTCTCTCTTCTGGGCCACTGGACCTGGCTGTTGATTCTCATCGTCTTCCTCGTAGTGGGCTCATTTGCCACGAAGTGGCGTTTCGAGGAGAAGCAGGCTCTGGCGATCCAGGAGGCCAACGAGGGAGTCAGAGGCTGGCGCAACGTGATGGCGAACGGCGCCGTGGCATCGATGATCGCCATTTTCAGCTGGTACTCCGGCGAGGGGGACTGGTACTACATCGCCGCGGCCTCTTGTATCGCTGTGGCAGCATCGGACACACTCGCCTCGGAGATAGGCAGCATCGATCCGAGGACTCGCAGCATCATCAACCTCGAGGCCGTCCCCCCTGGGACGAACGGGGGGATGTCCCCCACTGGGACTGCTGCGGCCCTGTTCGGCGCTTTCCTCATCGCAGTGATTGCTGTGCTCCTGGCCCCCACAGCAGGCGAACCGACCGATTCCTTGACCCTACTGGCGATTATCACGACGATCGGCTGGCTCGGCTGCCAAGTCGATTCGGTGCTGGGGGCCCTACTGGAGAACAAGGGGTACATCGGCAAGCACACTGTGAATTTCATGGCCACCCTGTCCGGGGCTGTCATGGCGGTCTATATGGCATTCAGATTCCTTTGAACCGGAGAGCGTGAGGTTTGTACTGTACGAAAAGAGGGAGTTGACATGGCAGAGGGCTTCAGCACACCTAGGACGAGCGTGCTGACCCTCATGCTCATGCTCCTGATGGCTGTCACGGCGAGTTCGATAACGTATGCACAGGACGCCGAGGATTCGGCAGGCCCCGGAATCACATGGGATATGCCCGAGAATCACATGCTCTACCTCAAGGGCACGGAGGCGGCGCCCTTCCTAGACAGGAACTGGACCACTAACACCGGTGAGCCCCTAGGCAAGGCGGAGTTCACCAAGACCAGTTCGGCGCTGTCACCCACTCTGTTGGACATACAATCCGCCCCGCTCGCCGAGTCCTTCCACTTCGAAGGCAACATCACAGTCAGGCTGTTCGCCTCGCTCGAGTCGAGCAATGACGGCTGCAGGTTCACCAACATCGTCCCCGGATCGCCGGCGGGGGCGGAGACCCAGTTTGAAGTCACGCTGTCTCTGGGCAGCACGACCGTTCTGTCCCAAGCTCCGACCAACGCGGTCGTCATGGAGGAGTCTTACCTGTCGGCGCATGAGTTCACCGTCCAGGCTATCGACGTGAATGCCAGCATGAGCCAAGGCGACTTGGTTTCTCTGAGGGTGGACGCCCAGCATGACTGCTTCCTGACAGGAGTGTTGTGGTGGGGTACATACGACGCTACTTCGGGCATTATTCTGAACGGTGACGTCGTCGACCCCCTATTGGATTACAGCATCGACTCGAATAGGATGGTGAGGGTGGAGTTCACCCCCATCTCGCCGTGGGGTCCTGATGACTTCCACCATCAGGTTCTGGAGATTGTCGGTCCTATGGATTGGGACGGGATGTTCCACGGCTTCGGCAAGGAGGATCAGCGCCTCGAGCACTTCGAGGCGCCGCACGGAACCCGGGTCGGAGAGGCCAATAGGACAATCCTCACATGGTCCTCGGAGAAGCCGCTGCAACCTGGGAGGTACATGGTCGACGCTTGTTTCACCGTCACCGATCAGGATCCAGGGCAGTTGTGCGATGTGATTGGGGTGCTGCGTTTCGAAGTACCCGAGGACCCGAGGCCGATGGTGGTAGCAATGTGGGCCGCGGTCATCGTCCCTCTGGGGATGATCGTGTGGATCGGAGCTTCGATGCGAGAGGCTATGCTGCCTATCCAGACGTACGGCGTCATACTCCTGCTGGCACTCGCCGCGCTCGGGCCGGCCCTGCATCTCCCCGACATCGATGCCAACGCCCCCCGGAGCGATGGGGCTGCGCCCTCATTCGCGCTCCTCTCTCACGGCGGAGGTGACCTGGTCAAACTGTCTGACCTGCTCTCTGATTCCGATGCTGTCGTCGTCGGCCTCTTCCGGACGAGCTCGCCAAACGCAGAGCGTCAGCACAAAGACTTCGAAGGCGCCGCCATCATGATCGATGCTGACATAGCCTTTGTGCAGATAGCGACCGGAGAAGGGGTCCAATCAGTAGATCTGGACACCTACGCCCTGTCGCTGAACGAGTTATGGCCCCTGTTGATGGACGAGGCTGACGCTTCGGTAGGGGAGGCGTTCCCCAGTGGCGCGACAGACGCTGTGATCGTGATTGATTCCGCGGGTTTCATCACGCACTGGCAACCGGGGACCATGTCCGCCTTGGAGATTGAGGGGGCAGTCTCATCAGCATCCAAGGGCTCTGGGAACAACCCCTTGGCCCTGTTCTCGATGATTCTCAGCACGGCTGTCCTGCCTCTAGTGGTGCTGGCTATGCCCCGAGAGAGGGAGATTGTGCTGCCCGAAGAGCTGCTCTTCCCCGCCGCAGGCTCCCTCATGACAGCCGCCGCTGCGGCTCTCGGGTTCGGCATGTGGGCGCTTCCGGTGGCCCTGATGGCCGCCCTTGGCCTGGGTTCGGTGTGGATTTGGATTGAACTGCTGCTGGCCGCAGTGCTGGTCTATCACGGTCTCTCGGTCCTGCTGCGTGGCAGGATAGCCGAGGTCGAGACACTTGCGGCCAAGGCGTATTCCCGCCTGCCCGCGGGATACCGCGCTTGGCGCGACTCAGCCAGTTTCAACGAGGACGTGTATCTCGGGCTCTGGCTCGCATGGTTGCTCTGGCTGCGAAACCCCTCCATGATCCCCCAAGGCGTGGGCGCCGTGGCACGCTCGGACCTGATTGGCATCCCCCTCTCGATTCTGGCCATGCTGGGGTTCCTATTCGCTGCCGGTATCATAGTCATCCTAGCCCGATCCCTGGCCATGGCTCCCGGAGGGGTATCGCGCGTTTTCGGATGGCTCAGCGTCGGTATGCGCCCGCGCGCGTGGGGACTGGCCTCAGCCACGCTCGGCGCTTGGGTCTTCCTCAGCCTGCTCGTAGGCCCGGTTCTCGGCTCCCTCTGATGGTCTGTATTCGCCCGACCGAGAGCATCATAAGAGTGAGGCCCTAGGGCAAAGCACTCCTACGGGGGTATAGTATAACCTGGTAGTACTGCGGGCTCCAGTTGCACGGGAATGACGACGAGAGGGTTTCTGATGGCTTTGATGACCAACTGGAGCACCGACCTGTCGCAACCCGAGAGCGTGCGCAATCCAGGTGCACGCTAAGTGGAAGACACCCGCTAATCTGGGTTCAAATCCCAGTGCCCCCACCATCTCCGGTCTCAGCGTTCAGCATATCGCGATGCTCCCTTAAAGGTTGGATTGAAAGACTACGCGCAGTTCGCGTGGTCGATGGATGCCAAGATGATTAACGCGCTCCTGTGCGCCTTCCTGGTGATTCCGCTCGCTGGAAGCATAGCCCCGCCTCCGGTGGTGACGCTGGACGAGCACGGCTTGCAACTGATCGGGGAGGGGCAGACGACTCTCGTGCCAGCACAAGCGCCAGTGACGTGGGCGAACCCGGGCCCATGGTGGTCATGGACATCGCTTGACGCGGACCGCAACGGCATCCACGACTCCCTGCAACTCGCGACCGGACCAGTCAACGTCGGACTCTCATATCATCGCGCCATCACCGGTTCCGACAGGACCGCGCTCGCTCAGCTCGGACACCAGATTCACCTCGAGCTACCAGTTGTCGACGCGTTGCTGATCGGCGCTGTCGACGCCTCCGAGGTGCCTGTGCTCGCCCAATTGGACGGCGTCGTGATGGTCGAGCGCTACGGCTCGCTGGTGTTCTACGGCGATGTCCAGACGCCCGCGGTCAAGGCTCGCAACTCGACCGAGTATCCAATCGGTGCATGGGACCTCGGAGTCAGTGGTCACGGAGTAAACATCGCCGTGACCGACACGGGGGTCGACAACGAGCACCCCGGTCTTTCGGGAAAGTTCGTCGCCGGTTACGATGCCGTGTGCTACATGCACACCGATCCTCAGTGCCTGCTAGCGGGAGGGCGCGAGGAGGACGGCTCCTTCGACCCTGACGACGGCAATCAGCACGGCACCGCTTGCATGGGGATGGCCAGCGCCACCGGGCTCGAGGCTGACGGCAGCCAGTCCGAATATTACGGCTCGGCGCCGAATGCATCCCTAATCGATGTGCGCATCGGCACCGACGTCGGCGCCGGCCCATTCGAGAACTACCTCCTCGAGCAGGAGTTCTACGAGTCTGCCATGAACGGCCTGCAGTGGATCATCGACCACAGGGACGATGCTTGGCCGGGAGTCGACGAAGCCAGCCACGGCATCGACATCATCTCCCTTTCATGGGGCATCACCAGCCACGAGAACGGCGGCTCGGACGGCACCGATATGCACAGCAGGATCCTCGACGAGGCGATGGAGATGGGAGTGACGGTCTCGAACGCCGCCGGCAACGACGGGCCTGACAACGACGGCCTCTCTGGCATGAGTGCCTCATCTCTCTCGATAACCGTCGCAGCCACGGACGACCACAACACCGTCGACCGCTCCGACGACACCATCGCATCCTACTCGTCTCGCGGCCAGCGCAGGGACAACGGGGACGGCAACCCCGTGAACGAGCTCATCCCCGAGATTAGCGCACCCGGGACCAACATCATCCAAGCAGAGGGATGCGTCACCAGCGGTGGCTGCAACAACTTCCTCGGCGGCGACGCTTCCGGTAACACCTACACGGGTAGGGGGAGCGGAACCTCGTACGCCACCCCGGCGGTAAGTGGGGTTGCAGCACTGGTCATCGAGGCGAACGGGAACCTGACCCCGCTGCAGGTCAAGGAGGTCCTCAAGCAGACTGCCGAGCGTCGCGGCGAGCCGAGCGCTCCCGAGGTCGACCCATACTGGAACCAAGACTTCGGTTACGGCTACGTCGACGCACACGCCGCGGTTTCGCTCGCACTGTATCTGGCGGCCAGCGGCCAGTCCGAGTCCATCGACACGAGCCTGCAGAACCACCTGTTGAGCGTCATCGACGCCAACGGCACCATCAACATCACGGGCCACGCTTGGGGCCAACTCAGCAGTGTCGAGCGCGTGGAGTACCGAATCGACGGCAGTGACTGGAATGAGGCGACCTACTCGTCCGAGCCTAGCGAGATAGGCGCACTGACCCCGTTCACGTGGCATGTCATCCTGAACCCGGAAAAGCTCAGCGAGGGTGCTCACGAGATCGAGGCGAGGGCAGTCTCCGGCGAGGGCAACTCCTTGCCCGTCTTGGCAACCGTACACGGCTCGGGCAGCGAAGGTGACGGATTCTCCGTCCCTCCGCTGTTGATCTTGGTGATTGTTGCGGTGTTCGCCATCTGGGTGGCATCACTGGGCTTGGTGAGGTTCCGCTCCGACGGTGAGATAGACATCATGCTGTCCACGCTGCGCAGGAAGGAGGAGGAATCCGCCGTCGAAGGGGTGCTGGATGCGGAAATCGTCGAAGAAGGGGCATCAGACTAACGAATCCGCAGGATTCGAGGCACCGTGTTCAAAGCCTAGAGCATTCGTCCGCAGGCCATGGTGAGGTTCTCCGAACGAGCGAACAGCATCCGTCCGACCGGGGTGCGCAGGATGTTCGACATGGCGTTCGACATGGCCGGCGACGACGCGGTGCAGTTCGGGCTCGGCGAGCCCGACTTCCAACCCCCATCAATCGCCATCGAGGCCTTCACCAGAGCCATGAATGAGGGCAAGAACAAGTACACCACGACCGCAGGCCTGCCTGCTCTCAGGCAGAAGATAGCCGAGACGTGGCATCACCGCATTCCGGATTTGGATGAGTCCAACGTCTGCGTAACGATGAGCGGCACCAACGGGCTCCTCGACATCTTCCTCGCCTTGGTAGGACCGGGTGACAATGTACTGATTCCCGAACCCTACTTCCCTCTCTATCCTCCAGACGTCGTGATCTGCGGGGGCGACCCGAATCTCTACCCATGCACCTTCGAGAACGGCTTCGTCCCGACCATCGACGACCTCGAGTCGAGAGTCGACGACAACACCGTGGCGATCCTGTACAACTTCCCGAGCAACCCAACGGGTGGCAACGTGACCGAGGCCGAGCGGGACGAACTGGTCGCCTTCGCTAGTGACCACGACCTTTGGCTGATCACTGACGAGGTCTACGACCGCATCGTCTACGACGGCCCTCACGTGTCCTTCCTCGGCGCTGGCTACGACAAGGTGATCATGGTCCAGTCATTCTCCAAGACCTTCGCCATGACCGGCTGGAGGATCGGCTACATTCTCTCCCCGGACATGGATGCCATGGCCCAATTGACCAAGATGCAGTACTACGTCACGGCGTGCAGCAACGATGCGATGCAGTACGCCGTGCTCGAGGCGCTCGAGAGGGCGCCGGAGTACCCCGAGGAGATGTGTGCCGAGTTCAAGGCCCGGCGCGATCTGATATGCGAACGCCTCAATGCGATGCCAGGAGTCTCTTGCCACGTGCCTACGGGCGCGTTCTACGTGTTCCCCAAGGTGGACGTACCCGGCATGAACAGCGAGGAGATTGCGATGGCTCTGCTCGAGGGTGGTGTCTTGTGCTCGCCGGGAACCTCCTTCGGCGCTACCGGGGAGGGACATCTGCGCTTCGCTTACACCATCGGGCGAGAGGACATCGCGAGAGGCATGGACCGAGTCGAGGCCGTGCTAGCCGGGCTGAGAGGGGACTGAGTCGCCAATGAGCCCGTCCGCCTCCCTCGCAATTTGCATCCTGTCGCTGCTCGTCGGATGGTACCTCTCCCAACTGAGGCCGAAGCATTATCCTGCGATCATACTCTGCCTCTCACTCGCTTGGCTCTGGTTCACCGGGCCCAGTGCGCCCGGCTTCGGACTGAGCACAGGCTCTGGATGGGTTCTGCTTAACCAGGCCGTCGACCAACTCGTTCCTGTGGATTGAGCTAGTCGTCGAACAGCCTGAAGGGCAGGTCGATCATCCTGCTGCCTTCCTCGTCCGACTCGTCCTCATCATCCTCTCCGTCTTCCTCAGGCTCCTCGGGCTCCGAGAACTCAGAAGAGGCGAAATGGGACGACTCGTCCTCAGGCCCAGAGTCCTCCTGCGGGGCGTCCAGCAACTCCATCTGCAAGTTCTCCAGACCGTGCTCCTGCCCCTTCATCCAGTCTGGCATGTCGTGTGATCCGCCCAGTACTGACAGGGTGGTGAAGGTGGCCATCGGAAGCACTGACATCGCCACTAGGAAGTCGATGACAGCGGTATCCGGGATAACCGCGTCAGGCACGATGGCGTGCAGGATGACGGTCTCCAGTTGCACCTCGTTCCACTGCGTCACGTCGACTTCGAGCCAGCTCAGAGAGGCCGCTAGGAAGGTCCTCGCTATGAGCCAGAACAACAGGATGGGGAGCACCCACGAGAAGCGCGAGACGCGCCATAGTACTGTTCGGAACATAGCCGCGTAGCCGACTAGCCTCCATGAGATGACGGGCTGTATCCTCACTGCTATCCACAATGCGATCAAGTATCCCGCCATTCCCAACTCGAAAGCCCGGTCCGGTTGTATGATTCCCTCGGGCACGCCCTCCATGATCAGCAGCGGGACTGCAATCAGCAGGACCTGCATCGGCACCGCGAGGAGGTGCAGCCCGCCATGCACTGAAATGAGGTCGTACTCGTCATCCGAAGTCTTGCTGTGGACCAGCCGAGCCATCCTTCCGTACGGGCTGCCGTGGAGGGAGAGCCTCGCCCGATCTATCAGCTCGGGGTCACTCTTCCTCCCGCTGAGTCCGAGGACCGGCAACCAGCCACCTCGGTTGGCTACCGCCGTCGGCTGGAAACCCCCGAAGAGGAGCGCGAGCACTAGCGAGAGCACTCCGTACAGAAGCCCGGCGACGATTATCCAGTGCACCAGCTCGGTGCGGACCGCCACCGAGAAGTTCTCCTTGTCTATCTCCAGCAGGTAGGTCAGCGAGAATCCGACTATGGGGACCAGGGTGACCTGCAGGACTACCACCGTGTACAGCAGGAACCTCTGGAGCGGATTCTGGCTCGCCATGGGAGCCACGCCTCATCAAGCGACCATAAGCCCTTCATTGCGCTTCCAGCCCCATTGCGCGGTTAGCCGACTGGAATCAAACCGCCAATTGCACGGGCCTGCCGCCCTACGGGCGGCGAACGCGTCAACCGAACCTTGATACATGGTTTAGAGCCCCCCGAATTCGTTCGTCATGCGTAGCCTGTCACCATTCCTCCTGGTCTCCCTCATGCTCGTGATGAGTATGGCACCCCTAGCTGTCAACTCTATGATGGACGGGCCTGCGCCCGAGCGTTCGGCGACGCCCAAGGCGCTCATCGATTTCGAAGTGACCTCGATTGAGGTAGGTGAATGGTGGAACTTGGCCGAGCAATGGACCCAGCCGGACAACTCGACAGCGGATTACGTGATACGGGACGAGCTCATCCAAGTCAATGTCACATTCACCCAAGCCGGCACCTCCAGCCAGCCCGCGAACGCAGAGGGCTGGATGCAGGTGTGGCACCCCGTAGGCTTCCTCATCGAGCAGCATCCCGTCAACATGACCCTGTCGGGGCTCCAATCGGTCACGGAGTCCTTCTACTGGACTCCCGATGCCGCTCACAGCGCCATTGACGATGACGGCTACCTGTACGGCGGGATAATCCTGCGCGGCACCATCGACGGCGGCCTCGCTGACGACAACGGGGACAACGACGTGCTCGACAGGGAGGTTCCGGTAGCCGTCTGGGACGATCCCATGGAGAATGGCTTCTGCGGCGATGTGGACGGCGACCAGATCGTCGACTGCCCCAATATACTCAGCGCCAACGAGCCCACTTGGGCCGGCGCCGGTTACAATTTAGACGGAACCCTCTCCTCGAACCCCAACCACTACGGGCACTGGAGGATGGACAACGCTTCGAGCAGCGAGGGCGACATGCATTGGCGAGTGTCCAAGCCTGGTGACAACTACGCCAGCAACAGGCATGACAGGCTGTGGTGGGGCTGGTTCACTACCCTCGGCACCTGCGAGGATCCGGGCCACGGGCTCAACTTCGGCACTCTCGACTCATCCGTCTCGTCGGTCTACGGGAACGACTTCTGCAAGATCAGAATCAGGTCGTTCGACTTCATCTCGATGCAATTGGTCACCAACGCTTGGGGCGAGATGGCTGCCGGCGACAACATCCGTATTGAGGCGGACGCGGGCGGGGCGCTGGAGTACTACGACTACTCCGCACAGAACATCTCAAAGAACCAAGGTGACTGGACCAAGCTGGTCTGGAACATGACCGACATCCATCCCAATGGCGACTACACCCTGGCTTTCCGCTTTGATTCGAACAACTCGTTCGCGAATCAGGGCATCCACCTCGACTCGTTCCTGCTGTTCGGCTTCGAGAAGGTGGCCGAGTATACACTCGACGTCGACTGCAACGACCCCCTGCCGAATGCGTACATGGTAGTCCCCGACGACTCCTGGCCACCCTCGCTCTTCTGTCGCATCAAGAACAACGGATACGTCGACATCACCCTGCGTCTCTACACCGAGGTCTCGAACAGTACATGGATGAACGGATACCCGCTGAGAATCGACTCCAACAACCTGTTCGACCACGACAACTACGTCGTCACCGAGGTCATCCACGCACTCGAATCGATGGACACCTGGTTCAACCTCAGCATCCCAGCAGGCGCCAGTGTCCAGGAGCTGGACTGGTTCGTCTGGATCAACGACGGGATCACCAACCTCTCCAAGGTCTTCTTGGAGTTGCCCGTATCGGTCATTGCCGCATACTCGGCCAAACTGGAGCAGAAGACCCTCGCCAATCCCGCTGCGGTACTCTATCCGGGAACCTCCGACAGCGTAGCCATGACGCTGAGGAACACGGGAAATCAGATTGCTACTTGGAACCTCGGCGCGACCTTCGGTGACAACCGCTGGAGCGCCGAGAATCTGGTGTGGTACGATTCGAACGGCACGGTGATCACCAGTCTGGAGATGAACATCACCGCCGACATCGAGCTGACCGCAGGCGTGACCGCCCCGGATGAGATCACACCGGGAACTTACTCGATCACGCTCCTGGCCAACGGCAGGCCTCCGGCGAACTTCGTGGCGGACTGGACCATCTACATCGAGGTACCTGTCTTCCACGACCTCGAGTTGGAGCCCGAGATCACTCATATCATGGCACCAGCCGACGGCTTCCTCAGGCTCATCGAGATCAGGATGGTGAACAACGGCAACTCGGAGGAGGCCTTTGGCCTCTCCATACTGGCGGACTGGAAGCTTGGCCTCTCTCTCAACGCGGAGCAGAGCCTCGGCATCGACCCGTTCGGAGGCGATGCCACGGTCATGCTGCTGCTGCCGATGCCCTACGGCATCGCCAACGAGACTTATGAGATATTCGTGCTGGCATCGAGCCTAGACGGATCCGGATACTGGTCCAGCGTGCGGATTCTGCTCACTGTGCCGGTCACGAACCTCGTCGAGGTGGAGGATCTCGACATGCTCCAGGAGGTCTTCAGAGGTGGAGACGATGCTAGGACGGTAAACTGGGAGATCACGAACAACGGCAATGTGAACGATGCCTTCACCATAGGTTTCGAAACCAGTCACCCCGATGTCTGGGTGCAGGCCGCCGGCCTGACGAACGGCAGGACCCCCTACATCGCACCCGGCTCGTCGCACAACCTGACGGTGCTCTACTCGTTCGGTGACACTGCGTTCGGGGACCGCGACATCACCCTCATAGCGACCAGCGTGGAAGCAGCCGATGAGGGCCTTGTTGTTACCGGCAGTGGCACTGCTGAGTTCCGGGTCGGTAATCAGGGCTGGATTGGACTGGTTCCAACCAATTCACCCCTGACAATCACCGAGAGCGGTGACGACTACGCATTGGTCTTCACCGTGATGAACCGCCATCCGACCGACGACCAGCTGCTCCGAGCTGACATCGATCGCAATTCTGACATCTTCTTCAACATATTCGACGCGCGCGTGCACCAAGACGACAGGAACTTCGTCCTGCCTTCGCAGGAGTCGAGGACGATCACGGTGTTCCTCACCGTGACCGATGACAATCTGATGAACCTCGCCGAGAATGAGATGTCGTTCGACATCACCCTTGAAGTGGACAGTGACGTGGACAAGGCCTCGAGCAACGCCACGATAGTGATGGTCAAACCGGAACCTGTGAACACCGGGCCTGACGTCGAGGAGTACGCTTGGCTGACCGGCAACATCCTGTTCCTGCTGATTGGCCTTGGGGTGATTACCGCTGTCCTCGTCGTATCGTTCAGGATTTTCAAGAGCGCGACCGCCCCGATGGAGGAGATATCGACGCTCGACACGTACGAGATGACGGTCGATGGAAGCGGCTGGGGCGGGCCCGAGGGGGAGATCCCGGAGGCCCCGATGCTACCAGCCGACGACGAAGTGGCGAATTCGATGTACGGCGGTGCTCAGGAGATCTTTGAGCAGTCCCCGGAGATGCCGTCTCCGCCGCCGATGCCCGAGCCGGAGCCTGAGCCCGAGCCGGAGCCCGAGCCCGAGCCCGAGCCGGAGC
>Ga0208206_1000255_pt1 | contig 13105 bp, 15 predicted proteins | sample DeeseametaMP1483_FD_184187 | JGI IMG/M metagenome (GOLD analysis project Ga0208206, IMG submission 184187) | Marine microbial communities from the Deep Pacific Ocean - MP1483 (SPAdes) | ecosystem: Environmental > Aquatic > Marine > Oceanic | place: South of Fiji, South Pacific Ocean | collected... | reverse complement strand
AAAATAGTCAAGATTAAAATGGATTATATTACTAAATATCAGTATGTTAAGTTAATACACTTTTTACGAAGGCATCATATTTAATAAAGCAAAAAATAAGTTTTTTGTATTTAGTGAACGTTCTAGAGAATATGGCGTTCAACTAGTCGAGGCTGGGTGTTCGGTTGGAAAATTCAAAGTACATTCTTACAGGAGTGTTGAAAGAGATATAGATATTGTCATTTTTAAAGATGGAGAAAAATTCGCCTACTGTCTTCCTGATAGATATGCGCAACCTGGGGATTTAGTGGCGGGACGAATGCAAAAACCCCAAATATATTCACAAAAGGAATTTGAAAAAAGGGAGGAATTCTTTAAAAACCAAGATATTTCTTATCAAAAATTATTAAAAGCAGAAAAAGACGCCATAGCAGTAAGGACGGAAAAGGCGAGAAAAAAAGCAGAAAAAGAATATTTTTCAAAATATTTTTACACTAAAGAAGAATTATTGAAACTTGTAAAAAATAATGGAATCTTTAATCCAAATCATCGTCGAAGACATGGCGAAAGTGTATATTCACTTATTACAGCTGATTTTCATGGTGATACTTTATTGCTGAAAGATAATGGTAAAGTTCATGTTTTTTCCTACATAGGTAAACGATCTAACCGCTGTAGGCACTTTGAATACGGTACAAAACAAAAGTGGAAAATATCGCATTGCATGTTTGCTAATGGCAAGTCTGAGTTCAAAGTTCCGGCAATACTATTGGGGGTAAATCTTCTTGGCGATTGGGCTTTATTAAGTTGGAATATGGAGACTAGCCAGAAAGATAAGTTGTTAGACCAGCAAGGGGGGGGAGAACTTAATGATTGGAAATGTCGTCGGTTTACATTATTAAAAAAGCCAATAGCTGTAGAAGTTAAGGAATATGCTGTTAGTGAATGGGAACTAAAAAAGACAAGTGGAGTAGAATGCTCTCGGAGATGTGCAGAACCTTGGTATAGTGAATTAGCAGGTGCAGGTGACAGTCCGTATCCTGAAGAAGTTGTATCGTTAAGTAATAAAAGAACTACACCTTGGTTTAGTGAATTGATTCCAAAAAAAAGACTCAAAAAATTATCTAAAGCTAAAGATTATCAGATGTGTGATTAGTAGCCAATTCTAAAGTAGTGGCATTGACCGCAAGAAAAATTCACTACACGCACGCACGTGGGCAAAATTTTTGTGTCAATTTTGTGCCAATGACTTACAAAAACAAGCATAATTCAGAGGCATACAGCAAAATGCAAAATCATTTATCTAATTGATTTAATTAACTTAGTTTATTGCTGTCTCTCCCTGGTTTTTAACCATTATGTATGACTCTGTTCCTCTTGTCCCCTTTCCCCGGGAAGAATGCTTTCTAGAGATTTACAACCACCCTTGCCTTGCGTTCGGTTATGGGAATTACTGCTGCAGTCAAACTTCACCTGGTAGATGAATACCATGAACGCTGAGGCTTTAAGAGAATCAATTCCCTTTTAGCCTTGCCAAGGTACCCCGGGTGGGATCATAACCCCAAATCGCCAGACTCAAAAACACTGCGCATGAAATGGATACATAAGCCAGCGAATAGTAATTAACCTGACCATAAAGCGCGAACCTAATCAATTCCACTACGTGTGTGAACGGATTATACGTCGCAATGTTGTATAACAGGATGCTTGACTCCTTTATCCGCCACAAGGGATAGAGGGCAGAGGAGGTGAAGAACATTGGAAAAATCACGAAATTCATCACACCCGCAAAGTTCTCTAACTGCTTGATCACAGACGAGAAAAAAAGCCCAAGTGACCCCAGCATCAGGCCGGAGAGGAAAAGTGCCGGAATAAGAACCAAGTATCCGAACAATGGAGCTTCAACCTCCCAAAACCAGGCAATCAGCAAATAAACAAAGGACTGCAAGATCGAGATCAGTACACCCGCACAAAGTTTACTGGTCAACAAAAACCAGCGTGGTAGTGGACTGATCAGAAGTGTTTTCATGCTACCCATCTCTCGGTCATACACCATTGAAAGTGAGCTTTGCATACCATTGAAAAGCTGGATCATCCCGAGCAATCCCGGGGTAATATAGACCTCGTACATCACATACGTTTCATAGGGGGGAACGATTGAGACTCCCAAAATAGAACGGAAGCCCGCAGCAAAGATAAAGAGCCACACCAAAGGGCGTACCAAGGCGGCAAAAAATCGTCCTTGTTGTTGAAGGAAGCGCAATGCTTCCCGCTGGATGATGCCTACAAAGCAACGGAAATATTGAATCATGCTCATGATATTTTGAGTTTGTTGTTTATACCGATCAGCTTTTGAAAAGCTTCCTGGATGTTTTCTGTTTCGGTCCGGTCAATTACTTCTTGTACCGCACCACCGGCAATCAGTTCACCATGATGAAGGATGAGGACTTGATCCGTAGGCGCGACTTCGTCAATCAAATGTGTCGCCCAGAGCAGAGTTAATTCTTTTACCTTGCAGAGATTCCGGACATGTTCAATGATCGCCTGACGGCTGGAATGATCAAGGCCGGCAGTCGGCTCATCGAGTATCATCAGTTGTGGCTGATGCAATAGGGCACGTACAATCTCCACTCGTCGTATTAGTCCACCACTGAGTTTACGAACCTTTTCATTACTGCGTTCAGCAAGTCCCAGCCGCTCCAGTTCTAGTGCGATCCTCAGTTTTGCTTGGTCACGTTCCAGACCATGAAGAGAAGTAAAATACATCAGGTTTTGCCGCACCGTTAAATCCATGTCCAGCGTGCGTTGTTGAAAGACCACCCCCAGTCGTTTCAGAGCTTCAGCGGATTGAAAGCGAATATCATATCCATAGATGTGGATGGAACCTGCATGGGGATTGTAGAGCCGTGTGATGAGGGAAATCAATGTTGTTTTCCCCGCACCATTTTGTCCTAATAACACTGTAAAATTTCCGCGCTCAAGATGGAAGGATAAATCCTTCAGAGCGGGCTGTTTGCCATAGTTGAAGGAAATTGTATCAACATGCAGAGCTGGAAATTCGGACATTTAAAACAAGATTAAAAGGTTGTAAAATAAACAAAAGCCGGGCACGGTAATGAGTCCTGTGAATCACTGCTTAATAAACCCACCGACCATTCCCCTCCTTCATGGCCCTTCACAGAGAAATCGTACACGCCGGATTTGATCGGAACAAAGAAGATTTCGACTTCGCCTTCCTGCTCAAATTCCAAGTGGCCGGTCGGCTTGCCAATATTCTGGAGGTGGGGAATCAAAAAGTAATAGTTGCGCATGAGAATATGCGAAGATAATTTTGCTACACATCGTGCTTGACAGTAGCCCTAGAACCAGCAACAATGTTGTCTTGCTTTCATGAGAGAGATTCTTGATAGTAACTAAGAAATTGGCCATGCAGACTTCTGTGTCCATCTAGCTGTTTTGTTCGGTTGTAAAGTCGGATTCGCATAGACATAATTAATCGATTTCCAAAGAAATGTCAACTTTCTCTGTGTGTAAGTCTCAATTGAGATTTAGCTTATGAGAAGGATTTTACATCTCATGTTAAAATTCATTCTAAAAAAAGAGAAACCGATGCAATCTTCAACAACTATTTTCACCCGCTTTTTCTTCTCCCTGAAGAGATGGAGCATTGTCTTTATGATCCTCCTCCTGCTCGGAGGCGGAGCCACCGAGTTGTGTGCTAAGAAACTCCGGGTGGCAGTACTGAAATTCGGCACGGTCAACTGGGAACTCAATGTCATTGAACATCACGGCTTCGCCAAGGCGGAGGGCGTGGAACTGGAGGTAGTCAAACTTGCCAGTAAAAACGCCACCGCTGTTGCCCTACAGTCCGGAAGCGTGGACATGATCGTCACGGATTGGGTTTGGGTCTCACGTCAAAGGGCAGATGGAGAGGACTTGACTTTTTTCCCCTACTCACGTGCTGTCGGCAGTCTGATGGTAGCACAAGGTTCCGGAATTCGTAGTTTTAAAGATTTGCAGGGGAAACGGCTTGGTATTGCCGGAGGGCCGGTGGATAAAAGTTGGTTGCTCATTTGTGCGCTTGCTCAAAAGCAGGAAGGGATTGATCTCAATGCTTCTGTCGAAAAGGTGTTCGGTGCGCCACCACTTCTCAACCAACAGATTCTCTCCGGAAAGCTGGATGCCGTGATCAATTTCTGGCACTACATTGCCCGGCTTGAAGCTCAGGGTTTGAAACCGTTGGTGACGATTGGAAAAGCAATCGTAACGCTTGGTGCCGGGTCTGACGTACCGATGCTGGGGTATGTGTTTCGGGAAAAATGGGCCAATGCAAATAAGGGAATCGTGAAAGGTTTTGCTCGCTCTTCTCGGAGAGCCAAGGCTTTACTGGCTGACTCACAAGCCGAATGGGATCGTTTGCGTCCGGAGATGAAGGCCAAAGACGATGCCACCTTCAATGCCCTGCGGGATGGCTACCTTGACGGAATCCCAAGCAGTTGGGGGGCGGTAGAACGCAAGGCCGCCAAGGGACTGTTTGCGGTTCTTACAAAGCAAGGCGGGAAAAAACTGGTTGGCAAGAGCTTAAAGTTCCAGTCGGGAACGTTTTGGCCCCATATCACCTATTAACGATTTGAGGATATGGTATTCCGTGGAAGTTCATTTGGAGTTTCTCTGCTCTCATTTGTGAGCCTTTTGGCTATTTGGTATTTAGTAGCGCTTTGGGTGGATTCCCGGATCTTTCCTCCACCATTGACGGTGCTGAAGGTCCTGTTGGAGAGTATCGCCCAAGGGGAGTTGCAGTTCCATATCGGTCAGACGCTGATGCGTGTTGTTACCAGTTTTGTACTGGCGATGACAGTGGGAATCGGAATTGGAATTGTGCTCGGAATTTCAAAGTCGCTGGACCGGTTTTTCGATAGTTGGCTGACGCTTTTTCTTAACATTCCCGCCCTTGTCACCATTATCCTATGTTACGTTTGGCTCGGTCTTTTTGAAACTGCTGCGATTTTAGCGGTAGCAATCAACAAAATCCCCAATGTCATCATCACCATCCGAGAAGGTGCGCGGGCGCTGGAGCGAGACTATTTTGAGATGGCACATAGTTTCCGGTTGAGCCGTACCGTTGTGTTGCGGCAAATCATACTGCCGCAACTATCCCCATATTTGATGGCTACCACGCGCTCCGGACTAGCACTCATCTGGAAGATCGTACTGGTAGTCGAACTATTGGGACGTAGCAATGGAGTCGGCTTTCAGCTTCATCTCTTTTTTCAACTCTTCGATATTGCCAGTATTTTTGCCTATACTCTTGCATTTGTGTTGGTGATCCAAGTCTTGGAATACGGACTTTTGCAACCTATTGAGAGGCGAATTAGCCGATGGCGACGCTGATGCAGTTGCAAGTTGATATCCAGCGGAAAATTTTTCTATCATTTGAGGAAAGTGGACAAGTCGTGGCATTGGAGAACGTGCGCTTTGCAGCCGATGCTGGTGAGTTCCTCTGTATTCTTGGGCCTTCTGGTTGTGGGAAGACGACCTTACTGAACATCATCACTGGACTCGACCCACACTTTGAAGGGGCGGTTTCTCTCGAGGCTTCCATTGACACTGGAACTTGCGGGCAGGATGCCCACGATTCCAAGAAAAAACATTCCAGAGAGAATGAACTCCGGATTGGCTTTGTTTTCCAAAACCCCCGTTTGTTACCATGGCGTACCGTGGAGGAAAACCTTCGGCTTGTTCTTTCTACCGAACAAATTCAAAGCGGAATTATTGATGAACTGCTTGCTTCGGCCGAATTAGAGGCCTTTCGGAATACTTATCCGTCTCAGCTTTCCATTGGAATGCAACGGCGAGTTTCATTGATCAGAGCTTTCTCCATTCAACCAGATTTGCTGGTTATGGACGAACCCTTTGTCTCACTAGATAAGCGAATGGAGGACAAACTGCATCAGGTGTTACTCGACTACTGGCAAACTCGTAACCCCTCTGTACTTTTTGTAACTCATCAGATCAACGAAGCTCTCAAACTTGCAAGTCGTCTACTTGTGTTCTCCTCTCGTCCAGGAACTATCATACTAGATATACCAGTGGAACTTTCCTATCCCGATCGTAACACTCCGGAAGTTTTCCGCGCCTTTGTCACTAAATTTAGTGAAGAAAATCCTGGAATCCGTCAGATACATTAGCGCCTAAACGAAAAATATTCTCCAAACTTATCTTGCTGAACTCATAATTGGTAGTTTTTCTCTGGAGTGCGGGACTCTGTTATCATCAGTGTCACCATGTAAAGTTTGGTAATTTTGCTTGTGACAACGTTTCCCGGTTAAAGAACAACTCTCAGAGAGGGAGCATTACAAATTAGAATTATTCAATAAAACTTTTAGATTTTTTTGTTGACATTTACTATTGCCTATCTATATTATGTATCTGTAACGAAGTGGCATAGCTGATTTTCAATTGCGTTATGGTCTAAATCAATCGATTTGAGCAATTTCCCGGTTGACTTGCTATGTTGCGTCTGAACAGGATTCCCAGCACTGGGAGGTGAAGACTCCAAGCTGGATGAGGAATTTGCGTTCCGCACCATGCGGTTTCGTGTTTTCGGCAGGGAATTCAGAGGCAAGCATCCTCCAGAAAGATTCGTGACACTTGCCTAAGCGGTGGAAATGGGTCCATCCGTTTTTTAATCCACACTAATAATAATGAGGTTAAAATGCAAAAGTGGCAAAAAGTATTGCTGGCACCGCTCTGTGTCGGTTTCATCTTCTCTTTCGCCGTTGGACTGGCACTTGAGGAGGAAGTCAAGGGGGGCACCCTCTACGGTGACATGACGTATGTGACTCAGGACATGTTAGACCGTGCTGATGGTGATGCCAATAACTTCTTACACACAAACGGGAATTACGAGCAGACCCGTTATTATCCTGCCAGTCAGATCAACACTGGCAACGTGAAGAGCCTACGACCGGCCTGGATTTTCCAGACCGAGATAGTGGAATCAATGGAGACAACACCTATAGTTGTAAATGGTGTCATGTACGTTACCACGTCTTTCAACCACATCCATGCCCTGGATGCACGAACCGGCGAGGAATTGTGGCACTATAAGCACAAGATGGGGCCCATAACGACATACTGCTGCGGACCCAATAACCGAGGTGTGGCGGTATACAAGGACAAGGTATACATGGGCACGCTTGACTCGAAGCTGGTTGCGCTGGATGCCCGCACTGGTCGAGTAATTTGGGATGTACAAATCGGAGACCCGGAGTTGGGTTACAGCGAGACGATGGCACCCACCGCGGTCAACGGCAAGATACTTATAGGGACTAATGGTGGAGAATATGGAATTCGCGGCTTTGTTAAGGCATATAATGCTGATTCAGGAAAGTTGATCTGGACGTTCCATTCAATTCCCAAAAATTCCGTCGGTGTCTGGGCCACTCATGATGCGACCGGACGAAACATGCATCGTGATATCGCAGCAGAGAAAAAGGCCCTAAATAAACTCGGAGATCCTTATAGAACTCTGGGCGGTGGGGTCTGGCAGAATCCCGCAGTGGACCTGGAGACGAACAGTATCTACTTTGTGGCCGGCAACCCTTCACCGGACTTGGACGGCTCGATTCGCCCCGGAGACAACCTGTATACAAACTCACTTATATCTGTGGATTTAGATACAGGAAAGTACAAATGTCATTTCCAGTACATCGCTCATGATGTTTGGGACCTGGATGCAGTTAGTCCTCCGATACTGATTGATGTTAAAGACAAAAAAGGCAGAACTGTTCCAGGAATTCTGCATGGAGGCAAGACAGGGCACGTTTACGTTCATAATCGCCGAGATTGTAGCCTGATTCGCTTCTCCGAAGCGATGGTACCACAAGAAAATATGTGGGTCCTACCCACCAAAGAGGGTCAAAGGATGCTACCTGGAGCAAATGGTGGTGTAGAATGGTCACCAATGACGACAAACACTGACTTAGGTTTGGTTTATGCCATTAACCTACACCAGCCAATGACCTATCACGTGGAGAGTACACCCTATCCTAATGGTAAACTCTGGCTAGGTGGGGCTTTCAAGGTGATCGCCAGTGAGGAGCAGTGGGGCAATGTCGTAGCTGTAGACTATAACACTGGGCAAATTCGCTGGAAGGTCAAGACCCCACAGCCGATGATCGGTGGAATCATGGCTACAGCAGGAGGACTGGTGTTTGCCGGGGAAGGTAATGGTCAATTCAAGGCATACGATGCCGCTACTGGCAACGTCCTTTGGTCATTTCAGGCTGGAGCAGGTGTCAACGCACCCCCATCCTCGTACACGGTTGAAGGCAAGCAGTACATCGTAGTGGCTGCCGGAGGCAACGTTCAGTTGAACTACAAGAGAGGCAACAACATCATTGCCTTTACGCTGTCTGACTGAAGCTTTGCTTCTGAGTTATGTAACCTTTTCAAAGGGCCGCCTCAGGGTGGCCCTTTTTTTTGTCTACCATTAGAACTGCTCAAACGGTCTCCAGTCAGGGCTGGACTGTCAACCGTCTCAACCGTTAACCGTCTTATGCTCCTAGATCGAAAATCTGAAAAAAACAATTCCTCTATGAAAAACTGGCTCACAGTCCTGTTATTGTTTCTCTCAATCTCCTGGAATGCAGAGTTGTTCGCTGATGAGTATGCTGACATCCGCCCCCAACTAACTCTTTGCTTCACATGTCACGGACAAAATGGTGTCTCGACTCAGCCCAAGTATCCAATTATTGCCGGACAGCATTTTTATTACCTGTATGTTCAACTAAAGGATTTCAAGACTGCGTACCGGTCCAGTGAAATCATGGGTCCTATTGCCAAACTACTTGAAAAAAAGCAGATGATTGCAATGGCAAAGTTTTTTTCTGAACAGAAATGGCCCAATATCGGCTACAGACCTATTAAAGAGAGAGCCCAGTTGGGTGAAACCTCTGCTGTCGCAGGTCAATGTGTTCAGTGTCATCTAGGAGGATACGAGGGTGACAGCCGAATTCCTCGCTTAGCCGGACAGTATCCAGAATATCTTAAGAATACCATGCTTGATTTTAAGAACAAAATCCGGAACAATTCTCCCGCAAAAGGTTCCTTGCTTGTGTCCTACAGTAATGATGAAATTGCCGCCATGGCGGAGTATCTAGCTGGAAAGACTATCCATGCCGCACAAATTAATCTCGAAGTTCAGTAATCACGTAGAAACCGATGGAAGATCTTACCACCTGAATACAATGTCTCACTAAACTAAGGAGAATAGTGACAAGTTACTGCAAAATTCCAAAGGAGCGAAGATTACAGGTTTATAATACAGTCAGTGGATCTTCTGTAATCGTATTGTTGTTCTGGTGCCTGTTACTTCTACCGAATGGGATCTTCGGAAAAACCGTAATGATCAACGGAGTGGCGGTCGACACTACTAACAGCAGACAACTAAATTTCGCTCTGTTTGATGCCGTTGAATTCGGACGTATGGAAGATGTGCGACAGTTGATGGAGTTAGGGGCTTCAGTAGAGGCACGCAACCGTTTTGGCAACACGGCATTGCTACTCGCAGCTCGAAAAGGACATCTGAGCATCGTGCAACTCCTCCTGGACGCGGGCAGTGAACTCCACTATCAAAATTTATCCGGCAACACCGCACTTTTTCAAGCCACCAGAGCACGACGAAGAAAGGTGGTCAAGTACTTGCTCGGCAGCAAAGCCAAGGTTAATGTTGTCAACCGTCAGAAACTTACGTCACTGATTGCTGCCGCCTACAACGGAGATCCCAAAACCGTACAACTCCTGTTAAGTCACGGGGCCGATCCTACTATGGCTGACCAAACTGGTAAAACTGCCTTGGTTTATGCCTCAGGAAAGGGCTTCAGCAAGATCGTCGGCCTGCTATTAGACACTGGTATTGACACCAATATCCGCTATGGAAACGAACTCACTATTCTCATGTGGGCATCAGGACACAGTGACGACGTACCTTCGCAGGCGGCATTGAATACCGTCAAACTGATCTTGTCTAAGGGAGCTATTCCAGACTTAGCAGATAAACGCGGACTAACTGCACTGATGATCGCTGCTGAGATGGGACACCTGCGTATAGTTGAACATCTCCTCGCAATTGGGGCGAAAGCAGATTTACAAGATGATGAAGGCCGTACCGCCTTCGATTTGGCAGAAAGTGCGGATCACTCTGAAGTATCAGAGCTTTTGCGGTAATTCATTGATTGGTGACCGCTGCGCTTGGACATTACAGGAAAAAATTTCAATCGATCGTTCAACTAACTTAAAGGCCATTCCATGAATAAAACCGTTAAACAACTCATCTTTGCCGTAAGCTTACCTTGTATCAATTTGTTGCTTACTAATACCCTTGTCTCAGCAAAAGGGACAGGTTTGATTTTTGTAAGCAATGAAAAGGGCAACACACTTTCTGTACTGGACAGCAAAACCAATCAGCTTATAAACACCATCGATACATGTGGGCGACCGAGAGGCATGCACTTCAACCTAGACAAGACTCTTTTCTATGTTGCTTGTGCGGACGACAATCAGATTGCCGTTTACGATGTAGCAACTCAGGAGCTCGTGGAGCGTATCCTTGACATAGAGGAGCCAGAGACCTTCGACTTGCACCCAAACGGGAAAATTCTCTACGTTTCAAATGAGGAAGACGCAATGGTCTCGTTTGTCGATCTGGAAACAGGTGAGGTGGTAAAGGAAGTGGAAGTAGGCGAAGAGCCAGAAGGAGTATTGGTTATGCCCGACGGTTCTATAGTGTTTGTCACTTCTGAAAACGCCAATATGGTTCATGTAATTGACACTAAAACCGGAGAAGTTCTTGCAGATATTCTTGTGGGCACGAGGCCACGCCGGTTTGCCCTGACTCCGAATGGTAAGGAACTCTGGGTTTCTGCTGAACTTGCCGGTTCCGTGAATATCATCGACACCGCCTTGCTCAAAGTAACTGATGAATTGCTCTTCCGTCCGCAAGGTTTCCGAAAGGATGAAGTTACACCTGTAGACGTTCTCATCACCCGCGATGGTAAGACAGCGTTTGTCGCCCTTGGGAGGGCTAATCACGTGGCTGTCGTGGACGTTGCTTCGAAGAAAGTGAAAGACTACTTGCTCGTGGGCAAACGTGCCTGGGGTCTCACTATGACCCGTGACGAGAAATTGCTTTATGTCGCCAACGGTCTTTCCGACGACCTTACCATCATTGACGTGCAGAAGGAAAAGGCGTTAACTTCGGTTTCGGTTGGCTTCGTTCCTTATGCGATCCTCATTGACGATTGAAGCATGATTAGAAAAGCCTTTGGGATATTTTGTTTTGCCGGATTGCTGTCCCTCCAATCAGTCTGGGGGGCGGGGAAAACAACACTCGTCATCGGGTATGCGGAACTCGATGGCGATCCCCGTTACCGGGAGGATCGACGTTACGCAGGCATTGAGTTCAAACCACGGGGCCGCCCTTGGCCAGGGGCCAAGGTGGCCCTCCGGGAAAGCCGGATTGTTGGGCGAGCGATTGGCATAAAATTTAGGCTAGAAAAGGTGTCTGTAAAATCCGAGCCTGAACTTGCGGAGGCGATTGTTCGGTTACATGAGAAACAAAACGTTTCGTTTTTTCTTGTGGATGCCCCTGCAGAAGCGTTGCTGACCGTGGCCAACGCGGCCCAAGGTAAGCCTCTGCTGCTCTTTAACGTCTCCGAATCTGCTGACGAGTTGCGCGGCAACCAGTGCAGACCCCACCTGATGCATACAATCCCCAGCTACGCGATGCTGGCCGATGGTTTGGCGCAGTACCTCGTCACCAAGCAATGGAGGAACCTGTTGCTGCTTCAGGGAAAGCTCCCCCGCGATCAGGCGTTTAGTCAGGCATTCCGGAAAACCGCCAAGAAGTTTGGGTTGAAGATCACGGAGGAGAAAGAATTCGTTCTCAGCAACGATCCCCGGCAGCGGGACCAAAACAACATCGCGTTGCTCACAACGCATCAATCCGAGGTGGTCTTGCTTGTCGATACCGATGGCGAATTTGGCCGCTATGTGCCTTACCAGACGGTTCATCCTCGTCCGGTCGTGGGAACTGAAGGTCTCATCCCTTCGGCGTGGCACTGGGCGTGGGAGCGTCACGGCGCTCCGCAACTCAACCAGCGCTTCGTGAAGCGGGCAAAACGCAAGATGCTGGGCCCGGACTGGGCCGCGTGGGCGGCAGTCAAGGTGATCGTGGAATCCGTGTTGCGGACAAAATCCACGGATTTCGAGAAGGTGACGGGCTACCTCAAAAGCGATCGTCTCACTTTAGATGCCTACAAAGGCACTCCGGCCAGTTTTCGCCCTTGGAACAACCAGTTGCGCCAACCCATACTGCTCCACACCCACAACGCCGTCGTGGCTCGGGCACCTCTCCGGGGGTTTCTGCATCCGACCCAGAATCTTGACACTTTGGGCGTCACGTCTGAGGGATCGGGATGTCGGATAGAGGATTGAGACCGCATCGTCTATAAATTCATCAAGAAAGCATTTTGTAATTGTTTTTGCCCTTAGAGAATCAAATGGAATCCGAGCGAACATGGTTTCACCTGGTTGTCAAGAGTTTTTTTCTCGCAAACAAATATTTGCGGATCCCATCCTTCAATTTTTCCCATATCACTCCTTTTAAATTATTCATTGGTTGTGTCTTCTTCCTGGTTCCAGGGCTGTTTCTTCTCCCACTCTATATAATCCAAACGCATGGCTTTTTCTTCTGGAATTTCCTTCAATCCAATAGTAGCCTTCCTATGCTCATGGCCTTCCTTGAGCAAAAAATACCTTTCCCAAAGTGCCTTGAATCTATGAGTGTATAAACCCAGTCTTTCTTGTTCTTCTTTAGTTAGTTCTTCCATTGTTAGTTCTGCATTAAATTTTGAGAATAACCGTTATGGGAAAATTAGACGCAGTTGTCCATTTGAAGGGAACCAAATTCTTTTTAAGCCAGTATGAAATGCTAAAAGGATACTTAACCCAGGCATTTTGGCTTTCACCCATATCGTCCTTCGCAAATACGAAGCTTCTGCAAGCACCTTCAGGACATGCCTGTAAAGGTTGCTGACCGGTACGACACAGGATGTGTCGATGC
>Ga0208206_1000253_pt1 | contig 13247 bp, 9 predicted proteins | sample DeeseametaMP1483_FD_184187 | JGI IMG/M metagenome (GOLD analysis project Ga0208206, IMG submission 184187) | Marine microbial communities from the Deep Pacific Ocean - MP1483 (SPAdes) | ecosystem: Environmental > Aquatic > Marine > Oceanic | place: South of Fiji, South Pacific Ocean | collected... | reverse complement strand
ACATAACAACATTAAATGTACTTTTCGGCTGGACCAGATTTGCAATCGAATGCTGTCCAGTTGTAAGACTGCCAAGATGGCGCTAATTTAGAATTCAATTTCACTCTGATAATCTGCCTCGAAAAATTGCCAAACTAAGCTTTAGTTATGTAGTTCTTGTGAGCCAAATTAATACAATAAATCATTAAAGCTTGTATTATTAACACTAACAGGGTCTACTGAACGATTAGTTTTTTTAGAAAGTTTTTTAATTTGAAGACATTTAACAATGAAACGCACTTTCCAGCCAAACAATCGGCGACGCAAAAAAAAGCACGGTTTCAGGGCTCGCATGGCGACTCCTGGAGGTCGAAGAGTAATCAAGCGTAGACGCGCTAAAGGCAGAAAACGTCTCAGTGCATGAGCATAAAGGAAACTTACCCGAAGACGATCAGGCTACACCATAGTCAAACTATTCGGGAGGTGTTTGTGCAGGGGATCTATCAGTCTTTGGGGCCGATTGGTGTTAAATATAAAATAGCAGAAGCTGAATGCAGCCGTTTTGCAGTCTCCGTTAAAAAGAAGGTCGGGAGTGCACCTTGCCGAAATCGTATCAAACGTTTGTTGAGAGAGGCGATTCGTAAGGAACGGTTACGGTTGAATTGCCCATACGACATTTGTTTTTTTATAACGAGCCCGCCCAAGAGTCCCATGGACTCATCTTATGTCTTGTGTCTGGTCAGACAGTTTTTCAAAAACTTAAACAAGGAATCAAGTGAGTGAGCCTGCTAACGCAATACAAAGTCGGGTAGCACCAAGTTTTGGGAATTGCTGCAAGAAATCACCGAATAACGAAAAGAGTAATATTTTTCTTCGTTTCATCCTGAGCTTAATCAAGGTTTATAGATCTTGTGTATCTCCTTTTTTGCCTGCTTCCTGCCGGTTTTATCCCACTTGTTCGGCATATGCTCTGGAATCTTATCAAACTCTGGGTTTGATGAGAGGTACCTATCTGAGTTTATGGCGGATCTTGAAATGTAATCCGCTGCATCCCGGAGGTGTTGATCCGGTTCCAGGAAAATCTGGCCCAGAACCAGCTGATAATGCGGTAATTTCTGAAAGAAACTTACACAAGCTTAAAATTTATGGATAAAAACACTTTACTGGCAGTAGTACTCTCAGGTGCAATTATGGTTGGATGGTATGCCATGTTCCCTCCGCCGGATTCGCCTCCTCGAGAGATTGAAAATACAGTAGATCAGGAATTTACAGACAGGACCAAAAATTCGGTGAGACAAGAATCTGCTGAACTTAATGTTGAAGATTCTACCATTTCTTCAACTGTACCTTCGTCATCAATTAAGGAAGTTGACAGTAGTTTACCATCAAAGGAAGTAACCATAGAAACAGAGAATTACAGGTTGGTTTTAGACACTAAAGGTGGAATTGGAAAAAGTCTGCAGTTAAAACATTATAAACATACAAAGCCCAGGCTTACTTTGAGTACCTGGTTCCCATTTCTTACCAGCTTCATTGGTCCAGATTATCTTGATGAAGTAACAGTGGACAACCGTGTACAAATGTTCGGGAATCATTTGGAAGGAGTACCCGCTTTTGCTCAAGAGTTTAAGGGAGATGCAAAAACCACTGAAATGTTTCGCAATACTGTATTTTCTGCAAGTCAAGATCATGTTGTGCTGGAAGAAGGACGCCTGAATACTACACTCACTTTAACCTCACCCATAGTGAATGGGCTCCAGATGGTTAAAATCTTCGAAGCAAATCCTGATAGTTATATTTTAAATTATCGTATTCAGTTGATCAATCGCTCCAATGATGTTCGTCCTTTGGAAGTGCTTTATTTTTTTGGAGAACAGCGACTTTCAGACAATGGCGGCGGAATGCAACAAGTTTCTCATGAAGGTCCAGTCTTTTTTTTCGATGAGAGTCTGCAGACTGAAAGCACTGAAAACATAGAAAATGAACTGCCCGTAACGCAAATGAAATGGTTAGGTGTTGAGGATCAATATTTTATTGGTGCGGTAGTTCCAATGACTCCGGTAAAGAACGGTTTTTTTAGAGCAGGATCATACATTTCTGAACCACAAGCTAATCAGTTGGGAGAGAGAAAATTGTCTCCATATTTTGGTGTAGCTCTACCGAAGACAAATTTACAGCCAAATCTTCTCGTTGAGTCAGATTTTAGAATGTTTTATGGCCCAAAAGAAGATCAAGAATTGCTGAAATTTGGGCACAATCTGGAAATGTCTCACGACATGACTCTGGAAATTCTGGCAGCACCACTGTTGGATTTACTACGCTTGATTTACGGTTATGTTGGAAACTACGGTGTTGCTATTATTATTCTGACGATTATAGTTCGTGTAGTTTTGTTTCCTCTGACTTTCAAGGGCATGAAAAGTATGAAGCGTATGCAGCAGTTAACTCCGAGGATGAAGAAACTACAGGAAAAGTATAAAAAAAACAAAGAAAAGCTGAACAAGGAAATGATGGAGCTGTATCGTAAAAATAAAGTCAATCCGCTTGGTGGTTGTTTACCAATGCTGCTCCAGATCCCCGTGTTTTTTGCGCTTTATAGCTCACTTTCAAGTGCCGTTGAATTGCGACATGCACCTTTCATCTTTTGGATTAGTGACTTGTCGCAACCGGACGGATTGGGGATTACGCCCTTGCTGATGGGGGCATCTATGTTCATTCAACAAAAATTGACCCCACAAACCGCAATGATGGACCCCACACAGGCGAAAATCATGCAAATGCTGCCCTTCATTTTTACTATTTTTACCTTCACTTTCCCATCCGGATTGACTTTGTATTGGGTAACGAGCAATATCCTTTCGATTGCCCAGCAGCAAATTATCAACCGGATCAAAACACCCGAGTTACAACACTGATCAGCTGTTCTGTTTTTCAGTCTTTTCCATAAAACTCAATTTTCCTGGTTAGCAGAAAACTTGATTTTGTTCAGAATTTCTGTTCTTCTCTATATGTTATAGTGTCAATAAAGGATCATTCATGAGCGAAAAGCTTTGCCTACTCATGATATATTTTGACTTGTTTTAATAGTTGGTTGAATAAACCAAAAGAATAAAACCATAACTTCATAAAGTTTAGTGCAGAGCTTTTTATAAAGTATAATTTTAGTTTCCTATATGTATCAATATCCTGAAAAACAAGGGCTTTACGATCCTCAATTTGAGCACGACAATTGTGGTGTGGGATTTGTAGTTCAGATAAAAAATCGGCAATCTCACCAAATTGTCGAGCAGGGACTGAGTTTACTCTGCAATCTGAGTCACCGGGGAGCACTTGGCGCAGATCCAGATACAGGAGATGGTTCTGGAATTTTGATTCAAATTCCCCACCAGTTTTTTGTTGAAGAATGCCAAAGTTCCGGGTTCCATTTGCCTGAATCCGGAGAGTATGGGATTGCCTCCATTTTTCTTCCTCAAGATCCTTATGCCAGAAGACATTGTGGCGAAGTGATTGAAAGTCACATTGTTGAAAAAGGGATGGATTTGCTGGGGTGGCGTGATGTTCCGATTGACAGAGGATACATTGGAAAACAGGCTCTTGCCACAATGCCAGCTATGCGCCAATTGTTCATGGGGCATCGCAGGTTTGAAAATTATAATCAGGACCGCTTTGAAAATAAATTGTATGTAACGCGTAAAGCCATACGTTCATCACTGCAGGATGTTGAAGGTTTTATGATTATCAGCATGTCCTCACGTACCATAATTTATAAAGGGATGCTGATTCCACATCAGATGGGGAAATTTTTCATTGATTTATCTGATAAACGCTTGAGTAGTGCTTTGGCGTTGGTACACACCCGTTTCCCGACTAACACCTTTCCGCGCTGGGATTTGGCTCAGCCTTTCAGAAATTTGGCTCACAATGGAGAAATAAACACACTGCGCGGTAATATAAACTGGATGCTGGGCAGGCGTGCGACTTTGAAGTCACCATTGTATGAGGATATCAGCGAACTGCAGCCCATCATTATTCCAAGAGGCAGTGATTCCGCCTGCATGGACAATGTTTTCGAATTCTTGATTCAATCCGGCTATTCTCTCCCACATGCAATGATGATGATGGTGCCGGAAGCATGGGAGCAAAACCCGGAAATGACTCCTGAAAAACAGGCATTTTATGAATACCATGAACATTTAATGGAGCCCTGGGATGGTCCGGCATCTCTCACTTTTACAAATGGTGTTCAAATTGGAGCGACACTGGATCGTAACGGATTGCGTCCGTCGCGATATGTAGTGACAAAAGATGATCTGGTCATTATGGGCTCTGAAGTAGGAGCCGTCGAGATTCCTCCGGAAAATATCAAATTTAAAGGGCGATTACAGCCGGGCAAGATGTTTCTTGTTGATACCAAAGAGGGAAGGATTATTGATGATACTGAATTGAAAGCTAATATTTGTGACGCTCAACCTTATTCACAGTGGCTGAAAGAGAATATGCTTGAATTGTCTGATTTGCCAAAACCGGATCAGGTACCGGAAACGGATTTTGAATCACTTTTATTAAGGCAGAAAATTTTTGCTTATACCACCGAAGATATAAATTTATTATTAACTCCAATGTTTACAAACGGTGTTGAAGCTTCAGGTTCAATGGGTGACGATACGCCGTTAGCCGTGCTCTCAGACAAGCCGCGGCTGCTTTATGATTACTTCAAGCAAATTTTTGCACAAGTTAGCAATCCTCCGGTTGATGCAATCCGGGAAGAATTGGTGATGTCACTGACAAGCAGGTTGGGGTCTGAAAGAAATATTCTTGATCCCGGAGCAAATCACGCAAAGATGTTGAAACTCTTTCATCCAATACTGAGCAATGAAGAGCTTGCACAAATTAAAGCACTCGATAAACAGGACTTCAGATCGAAAACTTTAAGTATGCTTTTTGATGCAGCTTCAGGTGTTGAAGGGTTTTCCAGAGCGCTTAAAGAACTTTGTGAAGAAGCAGAAAGTGCAGTGAATTCCGGTACAACTTTTGTGGTTTTGAGTGATCGCGGTACAGCTAAGGATCAAGTCCCAATTCCTGCCTTATTAGCAGTAGGGGCAGTTCACCATTACCTGACTCTCAAAAGGGTACGCTACAAAACGGGTATAATTGTGGAAACCGGAGAAGCGAGGGAAATTACACATTTTTGCTTACTTGTAAGTTATGGTGCAGGTGCGATCAATCCGTATCTGGCTATTGAAACTATAGAACAAATGATTCAGCAAAAGGAGTTGCCTGAGGAATTAACGCTGGAAAAAGCTAATCAGAATTATTGTAAGGCCATTCGTAAAGGAATGTTTAAAGTTTTCTCGAAGATGGGAATTTCTACCATACAAAGCTATCGCGGCGCTCAAATTTTTGAGGCGATTGGACTGGATGAAGAACTGATACGGGATTATTTTACAGGAACTCCATCCAGAATAAGCGGTGTTGGTATAAGAGAAATTGCCCAGGAAAGCTTATTGAGGCATGAAACGGCTTTGGAAAAAACTCCGGAAACTAGAGAAATATTGTCTGGAGGAGGATTATATCATTGGCGTAGAAACGGAGAATTTCATCAAATTAATCCGGTCATGACAAACACTTTACAGAGAGCTGTCCGCAAAAACAGTCAGGACGCTTATAATGAATTCTCACGTCTCGTCAATGAACAGAAACAGCGTTTTTCTACACCGAGAAGCTTGTTTGAGTTTGCAGAAGGAACTCCAATTTCGCTTGATGAAGTTGAACCTGCTGCGGAAATTGTAAAGCGATTTGTGACTGGAGCGATGTCACTTGGATCGATCAGCTCTGAATCACACGAAACTATGGCGATTGCCATGAATCGCATCGGTGGAAAAAGCAACAGTGGAGAAGGTGGTGAAGATTCTGCACGTTTTGAAAAACGAACAAACGGAGATTTCCCAAACAGTACTATTAAACAAGTTGCTTCAGGACGTTTTGGAGTTACAATCCATTATCTGGTCAACTGTACAGAAATCCAAATTAAAGTCGCTCAGGGTGCCAAGCCGGGAGAAGGCGGACAACTACCTGGGAATAAAGTCAGTGAGGAAATTGCAAAAATTCGCAATTCCACTCCCGGAGTGACCTTGATTTCACCGCCTCCGCACCACGATATTTATTCTATCGAAGATCTGGCTCAGTTAATTTTTGATCTGAAAAATGCTAATCCACAAGCAAAAATCAACGTTAAGCTGGTGGCAGAAGCAGGAGTTGGTACCATTGCTGCGGGAGTAGCAAAAGCTCATGCTGATGTCATCACAATCGCTGGTCACGACGGCGGGACTGGTGCGTCACCTTTGACCTCGATAAAACATGCGGGAGTGCCGTGGGAACTTGGGCTTTCTGAAGCACAGCAGACATTAATGTTGAATCAATTGCGCGGTCGGGTACGTTTACAGACCGACGGTCAACTTAAAACCGGAAGGGATGTAGCGGTAGCGGCTTTGTTAGGTGCAGAAGAATTTGGTTTTGCGACTGTTCCATTGATTGCTATCGGCTGCATTATGATGCGTAAATGTCACCTCAATACGTGTCCGGTCGGTATTGCCACACAAAATCCTGAATTACGTAAAAAGTTTGTTGGCAAGCCGGAACATGTCATCAACTATTTCTTTTTTGTAGCAGAAGAACTACGGAATATCATGGCTAAACTGGGTTTTCGCAAAGTTGATGAAATGATAGGACGAACAGATATGTTGAAGCAGCGCACGAACGTAAACCATTGGAAAGCTGGAAAAGTTGATTTATCAGCAATCCTGCATCAGATTCCTGTGGGAGAAAAGGACACTCCTTACTGTACTCAGAAACAAGATCACGGACTGGACAAACAAATTGATCTTAAGCTGATTGCAGAATCTAAAGATGCGCTGGAACACAAAAAGGCAGTAGAGTTTGTGTTACCGATCAACAATGTGAACCGCTCAGTCGGTACTATGTTAAGTAGTCATATAGCCAAAAAATACGGTGCAGAAGGTTTGCCGGATAACACAATTCACTGCAAATTTGTGGGTTCTGCAGGGCAAAGTTTTGGAGCATTCCTGGCTCATGGTGTTACTCTTGAGCTTGAGGGTGAAGCCAATGATTACACGGGAAAAGGTTTGAGCGGCGGCCGGTTGGTTGTTTATCCTCCCAAAAAATCTACATACAGTGCAGCTGAAAATATTTTAATTGGCAATACTGTACTGTATGGAGCAACTGGCGGAGAAGTTTTTTTCTGCGGTATTGCAGGTGAACGCTTTGCTGTCCGTAACAGTGGTGTAATGGCAGTGGTTGAGGGTGTTGGCGACCATGGTTGTGAGTACATGACAGGTGGAAGGGTAATTGTGCTTGGAGAAACCGGAAAGAATTTTGCCGCAGGAATGAGTGGTGGGATTGCTTATGTTTTGGTAGAGAACCAATCATTCCATTCACGCTGCAACACTGAAATGGTTGAATTGGAAATTGTGAGTGAACTGCAGGAACAAAAATGGCTCCGGAAATGGATTGAGCGACATCAAGACTATACAAAAAGTTACCGTGCGGCAAGTTTATTGGAAAACTGGGAAAAAACATTAAGTCAGTTTGTAAAAGTAATGCCGATAGAATACCGGGCGGTATTGGAAAAAATGAAAAATAAATCCTCGATTAAATAGCAGCAGTATTAACAAATGGGAAAAGATACAGGTTTCTTAGAATTTGATAAAGAGAGCCCGCCGCTGCGTCCAGTGGATGAAAGAGTGCGTGATTTTCAGGAATATTACACTTTTTTGTCTGAAGAAAATTTGCAGCGTCAGGCCTCCCGCTGCATGGATTGCGGTGTACCGTTTTGTCACATGGGCTGTCCCCTGGGCAACATGATTCCCGACTGGAATGATCTTGTTTATCGTGGACACTGGAAAGAAGCTCTGGCTGCATTACACAGCACCAATAATTTCCCGGAGTTTACCGGCCGTATTTGCCCTGCACCATGCGAGGACACTTGTGTTTTGAATGAACATTACACTTTGGATGCAGCAGAAAAACAGCAAAAAGTGAATGTTGTCACAATTGAAGAAATTGAAAAGCACATCGCTGAGCGAGGTTGGGAAGAGGGCTGGATACAACCTCAACTGCCTGAAAAACTTACCGGTAAGTGCATTGCGGTAGTGGGTTCCGGTCCTGCCGGACTGGCAGCGGCACAGCAGTTGCGGCGTGCAGGACATGATGTGACTGTTTTTGAAAAAGACAATAGAATAGGTGGATTACTGGTTTACGGTATTCCGGATTTCAAGTTGGACAAAAAAGTGGTTACCCGACGCGTTGAACAACTCCGTGCAGAGGGGATCAAGTTCCGGACAGGAGTCCATGTAGGCGTGGATTATTCAGTCAAAGAACTGCGGAACAGTTTTGATGCTATCCTGTTGGCAACCGGTGCGCAAAATGCGCGAAAGTTGATGGTCGAAGGCAGTGACTTAGAAGGAGTCCATTATGCAATGCACTATCTTCCGCAGCGCAATCGTGAAGTCGCCGGGGATTCCATTCCGGAAGAGCAAAAAATCGAATCCGGAAACAAAAAAGCAGTAATTCTCGGCGGCGGATTTACAGCAGCTGATTGTTTGGGTAACCTAAATCGGCAAGGTGCAGATCCTAACATTCATCAGTTTGAACTGGTTGATATGGTGCCGCGTCCTACTCCAGTGCATAAAGAAGCGAATCCGGATTGTAGAGCCAATATTTTGACGGAAAAGATAATCAGCGACGACTCAGGCCGGGTTAAAGCTTTGCAGGCGGTTTGTGTAGAATGGAAATGGGAAGCAAAGGGAAACTCTGCGCCTGGTCGAATGACGATGCAGCGTGTTCCGGGGTCAGAGTTTAGCGTGTCCACTGATTTGGTTTTTCTGGCATTGGGATTTTTGGGGCCAGAATTGGACGGATTACTGGAAGGACTGGGAGTTGAGTTGAATGTTCGTGTAGGAGAAAAACCTTTTACATCTGAGCAAGTTAAAAAATTGCTGAAAAACGCGCAGCCGATGTATGATATTTTTTCAGATGAAAATTTTATGACCAGTAAAGACGGTGTGTTCGTAGCAGGTGATGCAAATCGTGGTGCCTCGCTTGTAGTTTGGGCCATTTGGGAAGGGCGTGAGGCTGCACGTTGTATCGATAAATATTTGATGGGAACCACAAGTCTCCCAACGACACCTCAGGCAGAAGTGCTGGTATAACAATCGTTAAAACTAAATATTGTGAGCAAAAACAAACTTATATTTTTGACTGCCTTCGTTGGTTTTGTGGGCCTAACTGTTTATGCTCTCTGGAAAGAAGTAAGCCGCGGCACTGCTCAATTACAGTACAGTATCAGCGGTGTGATCCTTTCCGGTCCGGGAGCAAGAGGAATTGTCAAAACTGACAATGCTCATGTTTTGCTCTTTGATCCGGAAACATTTGAATTGGTTGCTTCGAAAATTCTCAACCCTTTTTTACCGCCTTCAACATTTAGTATCGGACAGGATGACGCAAGTCAACCGCTCAGCGGCTCTTATCGCCTGCTTGTACTCACCGACAAAAATGGGGACCCAAATCTTCCTACAGCTGGAGAAGTCATTGGGCCTCTATCTCAGCCGTTACCTTTAGGAACTGAGGGAGTAAAATATTCTGTGGACCACCCTTTTCAGGTTTTTCCTGCGGAACTTTTGGCTGTCGAGACAGATTCTCCAGATACGAGTATCCGGGGCACAATCACCGTTGCTCCTGAATTGCAGAGTAAACTAGGTTTAGAAGATAGATTGGTGATCATGCTCTTTGATCCACAACAAGGCCGTCCTGTTGCCATCAAAATGCTCCCGAGTTTCAGGCCACCACAAAATTTCAGTATTGGCCAAACTAATGCTATGGGAGGTCAACAACTCAGTGGAAAGTATTCTCTCAGAATTCTTACTGATAAAAACAGTCAGCCGTTTCAATCTGTTCCTGGAGAAATAATAGGTCGTTCACAAGGTCTGATTTCTTTGGGAACCGGTGATTTGGAGTTTGAACTGGATCAGCCCTATATTCGCTAATCCACCGGCAATAATTAGGGTTTACTGAAAAAGTATTTATTTTGTCATTCCGGACTTGATTTGGGATTCAGATTCACGATCAGATTGAGCACAGGATTTTAAACTGTATTCATGGACTCCAGGTCTTTTCTGCGCTTTGTCCGGAGTGATAATGGAGATGAATTGAAAGCGGCAAACCTGATCAAAAAATTACTTCCGGTCTGGCTATATTGAGAGCTTGATCAATATTTTCACGAAAGCAGGCACGGTTAGGGAAACCTCCGGGCTGAAGATATTTTTCCGGAGGTATGCTCTGCTCAAGCTCACGATTCTTTTTTGTGACGGTCATCTTTTCTCCAGTACGTCCGAGTCCACTCATTTTGAATCGATAATGAGCCTCCAGTTGTTCGTCATGAATCCGGAGGAAACAGAGCACGTAGTCCATGTTGGGATATTCCCGTGAATCTGGAGGAATGAGCTTGACCTCAGTCCATTCTGATTTTCGTTTCTGATATTTTTCCAAAAAACGAAATTGAGTCGTGAAAGTTTGCAAATAATTTTGCAGGATTGGATGCAGGTTAATCTGTAAATTAAGCCGTCCACCTTCAGTTAGTGCTTCATCACCGCCAAAAAGCAGATATAATCCACCCTGTTTGTCAGTTATCTGGCAGTCTGTAGATAAATTGAAATTCCAGCCGAAAGTTAGTTCAGAGCCGGCCTGCAGTGCAATATCCTGAGCTGCTACTTGTTTTTCGAGAACTTCCCAGGGACCCCCCGTACCTTCTTTGAAAGCTTTTTTTAAACCATGTGCAAGAATAATTTGGGAAGTTTTTACAGCAACAGTTTTGCTGCTCATGTTCCTGATTCGAAGTTGACCTTTTACAACTTCTCCCTGATTCCATGACTCTCCCTCAACTTCAATTTGATGTTCCAGAGGTTGCTGAAAATATACGCTTCTCATTTGATCTCTTTAATTTACTGTTTTAAAGGCCTGGAAAACATGGAAATTTAGGTCAGGCCGGATGTGATTATTAGTTTAGATTCCCGTAAACCTTAGCTGAATCTCTGCTGTGAACTTTTCTTCCTTCTTGCGACCCCAGTTTTTATAGCGGCTTCCCGTACAGCTTTAGCAATTTTAGGTGCAACCGATGAGTCAAATACACTCGGAATAATATAGTCTGCACAGAGGTGTGATTCTTTTACAGTACCGGCGATGGCGTGTGCAGTGGCCAATTTCATTTCTTCATTTATCGTACTGGCCTGACAATCAAGAGCCCCACGGAATATTCCCGGAAAACAGAGGACATTATTGATTTGATTTGGATAATCACTGCGTCCGGTTGCCATCACGGCCACTACAGGTAAGGCTTCATCTGGACTGATTTCAGGGTCAGGATTTGACATTGCAAAAACAATTGGATCTTTGGCCATGCATTTTACATCTTCCTGATTGATCACATTGGGAGCGGAAACCCCCACAAAGACATCTGCTCCTGCAATTACATCTTTGAGAGTTCCAGAGTCCTGATTTGGATTTGTACTGTCAGCAAACCAGCGTTTACTGGAATTGAGATCGTTTCGTTTAGGATGTATTGCACCTTTGCTGTCACAGCCAATCAAGTTTTTTACACCAAGTTGTAGAATCATCTTGGAACATGCGGTTCCAGCTGCACCTGCACCGGAAACAACTACCTTTATGTCTTCAACTTTTTTATCAACGAACTTTAGAGCATTGATTAAAGCGGCAGTCGTGACAACGGCAGTTCCATGTTGATCATCATGAAAAACCGGAATATCCAGCTCTTCCCGGAGTCTGCGTTCAATTTCAAAGCAGCGTGGCGCTGAAATGTCTTCTAAATTTATGGCACCAAAGCCAGGAGCAATGGCCTTAACAGTCCGTATAATTTCTTCGGTATCTGTGGTGTCTAGGCAAATCGGCCATGCGTCTATGTTGGCGAATTCTTTAAAAAGCATGGCTTTGCCTTCCATAACCGGCATGGCGGCTTTAGGGCCAATGTCGCCAAGTCCTAATACTGCAGTACCATCGGAAATCACTGCGACTGTGTTGCCTTTGATGGTCAGTTTGTATGCATCTTCAGGATCTTCGTAGATATCCATACAAATTCGAGCCACTCCCGGAGTATAGGCCATGGAAAGGTCATCACGGGTTTTGACGGGAATACGGTTTCGGATACTGATTTTTCCACCCAAATGGACCAAAAATGTGCGGTCAGAAAAGTTGATAAATTCAACTCCCGGAAGGTTCTTGATTGCCGTTACTATTTGATCGCTGTGATCAGGATCATGAGTAAAAATACTGATGTCACGAACTAAAACCCCGGCTTCAGGCTGCACGAGGTCAATCGCTCCTACTACTCCACCCATCTCAGAAATGGTTTTAGTCACACTGGCTAACATCCCAATCTTATTATCAATATTGAGACGAACGATTATACTGTTGCTAGCATTAAAAGCAGGTTGGCTGACTGTCATAAATTACTCCAAAAAGAGGTGATTTCTGTGAATAACCGGTTTACGTTGGGGGGCTTTCCCACTGGTCTTTGCCAGGTTTTGTTCTTTTATTTGGAGCCGCAATTCTTTGGCAGAACAATCAGCTCTTCCAACTCCGAGCCGTACACCTTCCTGATTGCATATTTCAACAAGGTCCTTGTTTTCAAATTGTCCTTCAACGCGTGTTACACCTTTGGCTAATAAACTCTTTTTATTTTTCATAAGAGCTTGTTCTGCTCCGCCATCGATGACCAAAGTCCCTTTGTTGAGTGCACCTGCCGCAAGCCATTTTTGATAGCTGCGTATTTTTCGTCCGTGAGCAACAAAATGTGTTCCCCGTCGTTGTCCTTCCATTACATCACATACAGCTGCTGGAGATTTCCCATCCATGATGTATGCATCGATTCCAAACGACATTGCCATTCCAGCCGAACGAACTTTACTTTCCATTCCTCCTTTTCCTCCGGCCGAAGTGACATGAATACAGTGTTGTAGAATTTCGTCAGTGAGTTCCTCCACTTTTTCTACAACAGTTGACTGCTTACCTTCCGGTGTTTCTTCTTCTTTGAGCAAACCAGGTGCAACGGTCAGGAAAAAAAGCTGATCCGCTCCAATAAGTGTTGCCAGATAAACGGCCAGTAAATCATTATCACCAAAATTGAGGTCCAATTCCTCTGTTGCAACAACATCGTTTTCATTAACAATTGGAACAATTTT
>Ga0208206_1000236_pt1 | contig 13836 bp, 13 predicted proteins | sample DeeseametaMP1483_FD_184187 | JGI IMG/M metagenome (GOLD analysis project Ga0208206, IMG submission 184187) | Marine microbial communities from the Deep Pacific Ocean - MP1483 (SPAdes) | ecosystem: Environmental > Aquatic > Marine > Oceanic | place: South of Fiji, South Pacific Ocean | collected... | reverse complement strand
TCCCAATCCGGGAAGCGCACCTCGCCACTGCCGCTGGTGTGTACGGTGGTCACGTGGATCTCATCCACCCTGTCGAGGAACATCCCGTAGACCTGCGCCCCACCGATGATCCAGCACTCATCGCTGCCCTCGGCGAAGGCGAGCTCAATTGCGCGGCCGACGTAGAGGGCTGTCTCGGCTCCCTCGGCCTGCCATTGCGTGTCGCGCGACATGACGATGTTGACGCGCTCGGGCAGTGGCCTGTACCCCTCGGACAGGGAGTCCCAGGTCTTCCTGCCCATGATGACCGAGTTGAAGCCGTCACCTTCTGTGAGCCGCTTGAACCGGGCCATGTCGCTGGCTAGGCGCCAGGGAAGCCGATTGCCCCTGCCGATGAAACCCTCCTCGTCCATCGCAACGACCATCGCCATCCTCACCTGCTCACCTCAGACAGAAATCGGAGCAGAAATGTGGGGATGGTGCTCGTAGCCCTCGATCTCGATGTGCTCGGAGCGGAAGTCGTCTATCGAGGTCACGCTGGGGTCGAGCCTGAGTCTGGGCAGTTCGAGAGGCACTCGTGTGATCTGCAGCCTCGCCTGCTCGAGGTGATTGAGGTAGAGGTGGCAGTCGCCCCCGGTCCAGACGAACTCGCCCGGCTCGAGGCCGCACACCTGCGCCATCAGGCAGGTCAGCAGGCTGTAAGAGGAGATGTTGAACGGCACGCCGAGGAAGGCGTCGGCGCTCCTCTGGTAGAGCTGGCACGACAGCCTGCCGTCGTTGACGTAGAACTGGAAGAAGGCGTGGCACGGCATCAGCGCCATCTCGTCGAGCTCGCCCACGTTCCAGGCGGAGACGATGATGCGCCGGCTGTCGGGCTCGTTGCGGATCAGTTCGATAGCGTTCTCGATCTGGTCGACCACCCCCCCATCGTCGGTCTCCCATTTGCGCCACTGCTTACCGTAGACCGGCCCCAAATCACCCTCCTCGTCGGCCCACTGGTTCCAGATCCTGACCTTGTTGTCCTGTAGGTAGCCCACGTTGGTGTCTCCCGAGAGGAACCACAGGAGCTCGTGTATGATACTCGGCCAGTGCACCCTCTTCGTGGTCACGGCAGGGAAGCCGTCCGAGAGGTCGAAGCGCATCTGGTGGCCGAAAACGGAGATGGTCCCAGTACCGGTCCGGTCGCCCTTCTCCTCTCCCTCGCTGAGGATGCGACGCAGGAAATCGAGATACTGCTGCATAGGCTATCCGACCTGTGCGTCGGTAGTCCATCAAGAATGCGGCAACGTTTCCACTAAGGCGCGCCCATCTGACGCAGGGTCTCCATCAACTGGTCGGTGAACCGGCGGTACAACGCGCCCATCCTGTCTCGCCGCTCATCCTCGCCGAGCAGCATCAACGAGGCGACATCATCGTCGGAGAGGCCACCGCCTTCCGGGTCTGCGGCCCACTGGGCGAAGGTGATCGGCTCGTCTATGTTGACTTCCACCCTCTTCCATGGCTTGATCAGCTTCTTTTCCGGTGTCATCATCTCCCTCGTGCCAATCATGACCATCGGGACCATCGGAACGTGAGGGAAGCGAGCTGCCAGTCGGGCTGCACCAGTCTTGCCCCGCTGCAGGTAGGGCGGCTCCGTCTTGCGGCTCCGCGTACCCTCGGGGAAGATTCCGATGGGTATTCCGGCGTCCAGGACATCGACTGCGCGTGCCATAGCATCGGGGGCCCCCGTCTGCCTGGAGGTCTCGATCTGGCCGGTGCTGGTCATCACGAAGCGTAAAAATGGGTTGACGAAGTTCTCCTTCTTCGAGAGATAGTGGACGGGCCTGCGGACGGCCTGTGTCTTGAATATCCCGTCGAAGATTGAGATGTGGTTGCATACGATGATGGCCGGACCGGAGCTGGGGATTCTGCCAAGCCCATGGAAGCGGACGTCGGTGAAGCTGCGTATGGGGGTGACGAGGGCACCTATGACTAGGTAGTAAAGCAGCGGCGTCTTGAATGGCCTGCCCGTTCCCTCTAAGCCCACAGCGCCAGAGAGGGACTGGAGCGAAGCCTCGGACAGCGATGCCATCGCTACCGGGCCGGAGGTCACGCGCTTGATGGTTTCCCGCGCTGACGCAAGACTTGATGGTGAGTTCCGATTGCGGGCAATTGTGCGGAAAAGGCGCATCGCAGGCTTGCTCATGGTCGCATTGCTGGCCATCCCTACCACTGCTCCAGCGGTGGTTGGGGAGTGGGGAGATGACAACTGGCTGCAGAACATCATCGGCCCCGAGAGACTGGCTCACGGCGACGAATTCGGCTGCCATGGCTACGAAGGACTCGACATTCGCGAGGAGGACTGGGTCGTTCAGGACTGTTCCAGCTACCTGACTGAATTCACCAATGCCTCGCGCTGGGGGACGCATCCAATCTCATTCGGGGTGCCCGGAGAGCAACTCGATGCCTCGACAATCGCCGCCTTGATCGGCGCCCGCTTCGAGATAGTCGGTGACATGCTCACAGAGCAGCCGGAGGGGCTGACTTCCGTGGTCCGCAACGGGGGCAGCCTCGAGCTTGGTATAGCGGACCAATACCTCTTGGAGTCGGCCGAGGAGGACAGCCTAGTCAGCATCTACTGGAAAGCCAGGGTCGAAGACCTCAAGCTCAGAGAGGACAAGGACGTCATATCTTGGCTAGAGCAGCAGGATGTGTGGTTCACCACCTGGGGCGAGTGGGTTAAGCACGCGGAGGCCAACTCCAGATTCACGACCACTCATGAGGGCGGGACGCTTTCCGTCGAACTCGCCTTACCAGTCTCCGGGGATTGGCTCGTCCCCGGCAGCATCGACATCCAGAGCGACTCTCCGATCACCTCTGTGACGCGCTTCGACGACTCTCCGTTTCCTGAGCTCAACGCCTCCGACAGGGTGCTGCGCGAGGGCTGGCGTGCGGTGGAGGGCGGGATACTGCTGACCTTGTCCGCCGGCAATACTGCGAAGGTGAGCTTCGAATCCGAGCTCACTCGCTTGGATATTCGGCCTCTGACGACCTTCAACGGACTGCATCACGCCATCACCGTGGTCGGTCACCACACTACCAACCTGTTCCACTGGTCCTCCGACTTCCACGATTCCGATCTCGTGTTCACATGGCTCATCGAGCGACCGGCGGAGATCGAGATGAACTGGGCGCTGCCGGTAATCGCAATCTGCGTCTTGGTGGCAACCCCAGTGACTATCAGGTGGCTGGTCAATCGCGACCGGACGATGAGGGATGGCGAGGAGAGGTAGTCAGGAACCTATCTCGGGCCCCTCTATTCTCACTCGCTCCGAGCGCATGGTATCGATGATGCGCCCGACCACCTCGGGAGCTAGGGTCTCGGGCGCGTGCACTCCGAGTGGAAGCATGTCGGGGTCGGCCAGCCACTCCTCGACGCAGCACACGGTCACCATGCCGGTGCTGCGTGCCATCGACGAGCCGTCATCACCGCCGTAGTCAGCAACCCTCCAAACCATCTCAGAACCATCGTGACCCTCGGCTCGGACTTCCAGCCAGGTGAACTCAGGTGTCTTGTGGTCGTACCACCAGTGGTGGAGCAGTTCATTCTCATCGAGGGTCCCCGCGTCCCTCTGGTCGATGAACATCTGTATGTGCCCAGGCCAGCGGATGGTGTACTCCGACATCTCGACCGCGGGGATCGAGCTTAGCACGCTGCGCAGCCCATCGGTCAGGAAGGCCTCCATCTGGCCGTGCTCGGGGACTTCGATCATGTGACGCTCAGACAGCGCCGGAAGGACAACTTCCTCGGAGTCCCTGATGACTCTCGCCGGCCTCGTGTACTCTGCTATGACATCCTTGGGCGAGAACGGGGCCATGTAGTTCCAGCCCTGCGTCGGCCCGGTCGGATTGCCCCCAACCCTGATCTCACCCTTGGCTAGGGGGCCGAGTTTGCGATAGGCCTCGGCCAGCAGCATGTTCGACAGGCCGGGTGCTATCCCGACGTCCCACAGGATACTCGCACCCCAGTCCCTGGCCTTCTCGTCATGGCGGTCGGGGGTGTCGTCGCTGAAACTGAGGTCAACCGTCCGGTAGCGCTGTTCGTTGAGGGTGTTCATTGCGATTTTCCCTATCTCACCGGGCAGCATGTTGACGACGATGTCGACCTGCCCGAACTCGTACAATTCCCCGCAGTGATCGAGCGCATCGCCGTGGTGGATAGTGATGTCCTTGTGGAAGACGACGCTCGATTGGGGGTTCATGTCGTGAACGTGGACTTCGTGCCCCCTGTCGGCGAGCCTGCATGCGACATAGGATCCGACGAGGCCGGCCCCGAGGCAGTGAATCGATGCCACGGGGCTGCGAAGGCGGCTGAGGTCTTCGGTCTAACGGTTCGTCATCTGGCGCCTTCGAGGGGCGATGCCTTGATTGAGGGCATTGCAGGCCACGAACCGTGGCGGGTGGCGAACGCATCGACCCCTGGTCGTCCGACCAGACGCATGACTATGCGAGGTTAATCGAGCAGTTCGGACTCGGCACAGTTGACCCCTCGGTGCTGCCCAATCCCGGGATGCTGCATCGCCGAGGCATCGTTTTCGCCCACCGCGACCTCGATGTCGTGCTCGGCTGCATGCAGAGAAGCGAACCCTTCGGGGTACTGACTGGTCTGATGCCCAGCGGCAGGATGCACCTCGGCCACTCGATGGTGATCGACCAAGTCAGGTGGTTTCAGGAGCAAGGTGCTGACATCACTGTCACAGTGGCCGACTTGGAGGCGCTCGCTACTAGGGGCACCTCGCTGAAGGACGGACGGGATACGGCCATCAACGAGTACGTCCACAACTACGCTGCTCTCGGCCTCGACCCCGATGTCACCAACGTCTACTTCCAGAGCTCCCGGCCAGCGGTGCAGAGGCTCGCATTCACACTCGGTAGGAGGACCAACCTCTCAGAGTTCGAGGCCATCTACGGATTCAGCGGTGGGACCAACCTCGCGCACGTGCAGGCGCCGCTGGTACAAGTCGGTGATATCATTCATCCCCAGCTCGACGACTACGGCGGGCTCCGCCCGATAGTGGTCCCGGTCGGCATCGACCAGGACCCGCACCTCAGGCTCACTAGAGGGATAGCCGGCAAGACACACTGGTTCAACGTCAAGCAGCGAACGGAAGGTGGTCTGACCGTCTCATTGTCCGTCCAGGAGGACAATCAGACGGTTCTCGGAGTCTCCGGAGGCCAAGTCGACTCCGCAGTCCGGGATTCGGTCTTCGAGCGCATGGCACAGGCCCTCGCCCCTCTCGGATACGCTGACATCATCTCCAACCCCAAGTACGGCACCTTGGACATCCCTGGTGCCGCGTTGGATGATCGCGCCCGCGTGCGCATGCACATGCTCGCGCTGGAGCGCGAGATGGGCGGAATGGGCCTGATGCCGCCATGCTCGACCTACCACCGTTTCGCAGTCGGGATGACCGGCGACAAGATGTCGTCCTCGCAACCCGAGACTACCATCTTCATGGACGAGAGCATCGAGGACATGGAGAGGAAGGTACAGAGGTCGTTCAGCGGCGGTCAGCCCACCACAGAGGAGCACCGCAGGCTCGGTGGTGACTGCTCCAAGGACGTCGCTTTCCAGTATCTGCAGTTCTTCTTCGAGTCCGATGACGGCACTCTAGGCGAGATCAGGAGCGAGTACGAGAGTGGCAGGATGCTCGCGGGCGAGATCAAGCAGGTCTGCATCGACAGTGCCGCCGAATGGCTGACCGAGCTGGCTGAGCGCAGGGAGATGTGGGCGGACAGGCTGGACGAGTTCCTAGCTCCCGACGCATTCTAGGCTAGGTCTCCAGCGTCGAATACTGGCACCGAAGGCCCGGTTGACAGGACTTCCGCCTCCTCCTCGCTCAACTCGCGGGAGACCGCATCCTCATGCAGTATCTGGCTGTGCCCCATGGGGTCTAGCAGGACGAGCTCGACACTCGATTGCCCGGCTTTGATGCGAGCCATCTCATTTAGCAGAGCGGCGCATTCAGCGGCCGCCTGACTGCCTTCGTGCTCGCTCATGGCCTGCCTCTGGAGCATGCTGATGGCATCTTCGAACCTGTTGAACACGCCCTCGACGTTAGAGATATACCCGGTGGAGCTGACACCCGGTTTGACCTCGAGGTCAAGTTCCACCAGCCTGACAGTGCACGATGGGGAGCGCACGACTCTAGCAGTCATGTGCCCGGGCGAGTCGATGAGCATCGTGCAGGCTCCCGGCTTACTGCCCTCTGCCGGGATGAAGTCGGTGTGCTTCCACCCACACGCGTCGCACAGTATGGTGAGTTGGGTATGCTCCCCGAAATACGGAATCTCAGATGTGCGCGCGATCATCGTCAGACCAGCGTCTGAGGAGCAAACCGGGCAGGGCTGCTCGATCGTGCTTTCCATCGAGCCACCTCAGAGGTACAGGGGACGGTCCTCGGACTTGCGTGTGCTCTTGAAGTTCACAGGTAGCAGAAGCAGCCTCGAGTCCCCCAGCCTGACAACCTCGCCTGACAGGTCGTCCTCGACGAAGCACCTTATCCTCTCGACCGCGGTCTGCAGCTCGAGCTCCCTGCTTAGGAGCCTGCTCATCTCGACGATCACGAGATCCCCGTCGGAGACCCAGTCCATCACCATGGGAACCCCGGTGATATCGTCAAGCACGGCACGGTGGACTATCGCGTCGCCCACGCCTCGCGAGACGGGTGCATCGGGGTACCGAACGCCCAGGTCGTGGTAGTCCTGTCCAGGCTCCACGGCCGTGCCGGCATCCTCAGGCACGCTGGGCATCTCTATCCAGCGTGGGCCTCTGTCCTCATCCTTGCCCACGCCCAATCGCCTGAACCACGTGCCTTGACTTCTGCGGTCCGCACTGGCGAGGAAATGTGGTTTGCGGCGCTTTGAATGATAATCCAGCCTCCTCTCCCGTCGCATTGATAAGGGGCCCGAATCGAGTCGGGTTCGCTGGGGACTTCGCCGCAGCAGGTGACTTCGATGAACGAGACCGCAGATGTCGTGAGCACGGGCACCAGCACCTTAGGCCTCACTTTCGATGGCGGAGTCGTAGTTGGCGCCGATCACAGGGCCACCATGGGCCACTTCATCGTCAACAAGCGCGTTCAGAAACTGTTTCGCATCTCCAACTCGATCGCTCTGACTACCGCCGGCCTCGTCGGCCACGCTCAGTCACTCTCGCGGACACTCGTCGCCGAGTTGCGCCTCTACGAGCTCAAGCACGGCACTTCGATGACTGTCAAGGGGGCTGCTACGCTGACTGCCAACATCCTTGCCGGTCGCCCGCACTACGTCCAGATCCTGATTGTCGGAGTCGACGACTCCGGGCCTAGCGTGTACAGCATTGACTCCGCCGGCGGCTCGATTCCAGACATATACTGCGCCACTGGCTCGGGAAGCCCCTTCATGTACGGCCTCCTTGAGGACCAGTTCTCCGAGGGAATGTCCCAGGATGAGGCCCTCAAGGTCGCAGCGAAGGCCCTGCTCGCATCCGCTCAGCGCGACTCTGCGAGCGGCAATGGCATGGACCTAGCCGTCATCACAAGCGGCGACGGGTTCTGCCTGCTCTCCGAAGACGAGGTCTCTGCCCTCTTATCCGGAATCTGATTCCACTCCCGGCCAAGTGCCAGCCCCCCATTCTCGGGGAGACAAGTACTGCCGTGAGTCTACTAGGGAAGTGAATGAATGCGCCTGACGCTCAGTGAGCTGAAGAAGAAGATCTCCAAGATGATACCAGACGACGTCGACTATGAGGTCGATGTCGAGGCGGGTTCGATCGCCATCGTGACGAAGCAGCCCGCAGCCTTCGGAGGCTCAGGGAACAATCTTACCGTGAGAATAGCCAAGACAATCAAGCGACGCGTCGTAATCAGGCCCCACAGTGAAATCCTAGCTGACGAGAAGGCCGTGCACGACGCTGTCGCTCAGATGATTCCGGCCGAGGCAGAAGTCCGCAAAATTTGGCTCGATCCAGCTCTCAGTCAAGTTATACTCGAGTGTGACGATCCATCTTCTGCCGTCGGCCCCAAGGGCTCTAACGTGCGTGCCCTGAGGGACCAGATAGGCTGGTTGGTCGATGTCGTCAGGGCTCCAGCTATAGGAAGCCGAACCCAGCATGACATCCGACGCTATCGCAAGGAGCTGGCTGACGAGAGGAAGTCCCTCCTCAGGAAGTTCGGGACTCGGATATACCGCACCCAGCGCCTCGGCGAGCCTTGGGTACGAGTCACTGCTCTAGGCTCCTATCGTGAAGTGGGCAGGTCCATGCACCTGGTGACCACGAACGAGTCCAAGGTGCTGGTCGACTGCGGCGCCAAGCCCACTACCAATCGTAGCGAGGTCGAGCCCTTCTTCGCCGCGCCCGAGTTGCTACCGCTCGAGAATCTCGACGCGGTTGTGATCACCCATGCCCACATCGATCACATCGGGATGCTCCCGGTCCTGTTCAAGTATGGCTACACGGGTCCGGTGTACTGCACCCCTCCGACTAGGGACCTGATGACGCTCCTGCAGATAGACTACATCAAGGTCGCACAGGCAGAGGGCAACGAGGCACCCTACTCCAAGGCCGACATCCAAGAGTGCATCAAGCACGTCATCGATGTCAACTGGGGTGACAAGACAGACATAGCCCCTGACATCAAGATGACCATGGAGAACGCCGGGCACATCCTCGGTTCATCCAGCGTTTACATGCAGATAGGCGAGGGCAAGGGCGAGCACAAGCTGCTCTTCTCCGGTGACATCAAGTACGAGAAATCGTGGCTGTTCGACGCTGCAACTGTGAGGTTCCCCAAGGTCGAGACGCTCGTGATAGAGTCGACATACGGCGGACCCCAGGACGTGCAGCCCACTAGGCAGCAGGCGACCCACGAGCTGCATGACCTGATTCGGGATGCACTCGGCCGGGGTGGCAAGATATTCTGCCCGGTCTTCGCAGTGGGCCGCTCACAGGAGGTAATGATAGCAATCGACCAGCTGTTCAAGTCGGGCAAAGTGAAGCCTGTCACCGTCTGGCTGGACGGGATGATATCCGAAGCCACCGCGATTCACTCGAGCCACCCTAATTTCCTGAATCGTGATCTTCGCAGGCAGATGCTCAAGGGTGGGGCCGAGAATCCGTTCAATTCTTCGTGGTTCAAGCAGGTTGACTCGAGGGAGCGGCGCGACTCCCTCCTCCTCGATCCCAACCCGTCCATCGTCCTCGCGACCAGCGGAATGATGACGGGCGGCCCTATCGTTGAGTATTTCAAACACTGGGCGCCCGAGCCGGGCAACACCCTGTGCTTCGTCGGCTATCAGGCATCCGGAACCCTAGGCAGGCGCTTGCAGCAGGGTCACGCACAGGTCCCGATCATGGACAGGGGCCAGACGCTGATGATCGACATCAGGTGCAACATGATCACCATTGACGGGTTCAGCGGCCACTCCGACAGGAACCAGTTATTCGACTACGTCGACGCTCTGAACCCGACTCCGAGGAAGATAATCTGCCACCACGGAGATCCCCAAACCTGCAACGCCTTCCGACAGGGTCTGAGGGAGAAGTTCAGGGTCCAGACCTACGCACCTGCGAACCTAGAGACCCTGAGGTTGTCCTGATTACAGGACCGGCACGTCGAAGCCAGCCTCGATAGGGTCAGGCACGTCCTTCGCCCCGCTCTCACTCTCATCCTCATCGTCCCAGGGCTCAGCGCTCTCGGTATCATCGTTCTCCCATGGAGCCGTCGGACTGAGCGCTATCGCCAGGGCGAGCGGCGTCAGAAGCAGGAAACCCCATGCCTCAGCCGTCAGACCACCCTCTGATGCAAAGCTGTTGGCTGAGAGCCCGATCAGCACCACTGCGAGCACCCATCCGATTGCGATTCGCAGCTTGCGCATGGACCTCGCAGAGGCCGATGATACATCAAATCGGCCTAGGAATGATGCCTTTCGACCGAGACAACCTCTTGAACCGGGATTTCCAAGACCCTCCGTGAATCGGGTTTGGGTGCTAGTCAAATGCTCGTGCGGCAACTCCTTCGGCGCTCGGAAGGTCGCCATAGCCACTTGCCCCCGTTGTGGCTCCTCAGGTTCGGGCAAGACCCTCAGGGAGTTCCACTCGACCGAGCAGCTGGCCGAGGCTGTGGCAGCCTCCAACCTGCCTCGTCAGATCAGCCAAGAGGTTGAGTCACGCACAGCCGCCGAGGAGAGTAGGCGAAGTGTCGTGGCCGCGGTGACGAGAGGCGGTCCGGAGGCAATCAAGAGGATCATGCGGCAATCGACCGGGAGTGATGGCACGCTGACGCTGAAGTCGTTGTCCAAAGAACTCGGGAAGGAGGGCATCGACGAGCCCTCAGCAGAGCAGATACTCGGTCAGGCCGAGTTGGGTGGAGTGCTCATCCGCGCTAGTGCCGAGAGTTGGTCATGGCTCTAGTAACCTTCATGCGAGCCCTTCAGGTGGAACGACATCAGGGCCCGTGGGTTAGTCTGGCTTATGCTTGTTGGTTTGGGACCAATAGACCCAGGTTCAAATCCTGGCGGGCCCACCACTTGATTGACCGCCTTCAATTATTTTATCCTCAGTATCGCTTCGATGTCGAACAGAGAAACCGCGTTGTCCAACGCTTCCTCAGGCGTGAACCAGCGCGCTTCCTCGATTTCGTCGTCCTTCGGCACTATGTCTTCAGCCGGGATGTCGGCCTCGCAGCGATAGGTGAACGAGATCCAGTTGATTCCATCCTGCAGGAATATCGCCTCTTGGATCAGTGCGCCGTCGTCCCCCGAAACCGCTTCGCCCGATTCCCCCTTGGGATCTGGGATGGTGATGCTTATCCCCAGTTCTTCCAGCGCTTCGCGCTCCGCACCCTTGCGTGGGTGTTCGCCGTAGTCCACGAAGCCGCCAGGCAGCGTCCAGCAGCCAGTGAAGAAGCCCCTCGTGACCTTGGCCATCAGGATGCATCCGTCCGGATTAGTGATGACGACCTTGCTGACGACCCTGTGCATTGTCCTGTAGACCGACTCGCGAGCAACCGGATCGACCGCGCTGTCGCTGATGACCGCGTCCTTCCATGCCCAGTGCTCCGGCCACATGATATCGGGCGTGGCCACAGTCACTTGATGGTCATCGGTGCCGAGCCGGAAGTGATTGACCCTCCTCTCCTTCCAAGTCAGGCCCATCGACCGAGCCTCGTCGGGCGTCGGCAGCCTCAGCAGGAACTCGCCCCCGTCCCACTCGGTGCGTCCCTTCTTCGGGATGCCCGGACCGCTGCCGTCCATGTCCACGAGCAACAGCTTGCCGTCGTGCTCCAGGTGGACGTGCTCGCACTGTCGTTCCACGGCCTGCCCAGATGACACGTCCGAATGAATCCAGCGGACTCAGTATCCGAGTATCTGACTAAGTTGCTCCTTGTAGAAGGCGCCCGAGCCCTGCAGGCTCGACAATTCCGAATCTTCTAGCTTCAACTCGACAATTCGCTCTACTCCGCCGCTTCCCAGAATCACCGGCACGCCGATGTAGATGTCCTCCATGCCGTACTGGCCAGTCAGGTAGGCGCTGCAGGGCAGCATTCTCTTCCTGTCGTTGAAGATAGACTCCGCCATGATGGCGGCAGCACTGCCGGGCGCGTAGAACGCACTGCCGCGCTCGAGGAGCTTTACTATCTCGCCGCCGCCCGCAGCGGTACGCGCGCAGATGGCGTCGATGGTCTCCTCATCCATCAGGTGGGTGATCGAGATGCCCCCTGCAGTGGTGTATCGCGGCAGCGGCACCATCGTGTCACCGTGCCCGCCGAGCACCATCGCCTGCACGTCCTCGTTGCTGCAACCGAGTTCCTGAGCGACGAAGTGGGTCATTCTGGCCGAGTCGAGGATTCCTGCCTGTCCGACGACTCGGTGGTGGGGGAAGCCCGTGACCCTCTGCATGTGGTAGGTCATCAGGTCTAGCGGATTGGTCACCATCACGATCACCGAGTCAGGCGCGTGCCCCTTGATTCCGGCTCCGACCTCGGAGATGATGTCAGCGTTCTTGCCGATCAGGTCCTCTCTGGACATGCCCGGCTGCCTGGGGAAGCCTGAGGTGACAACCACGACATCGGCGTCGGCAATATCGATGTAGTCCTTGGTGCCGGTGATCTTACCGTCGTAGTTGAGGATCTGCCCGCCCTGGCTCATGTCGAGAGCCTTGCCCTTCGCGACTCCCTCGTAGATGTCCAGCATCACGATTTCACCGACATTCATCTGAGCGAGCACGAATGCGCAGGTAGCGCCCACGTTGCCCGCTCCGATCACTGCGACCTTCCTAGCGCCTCTCGACACGTAGCGACCTCGGTCTGAGCGCCGCCGGTGTCAGACTTAGCCTTAGTGATGCATGAATTAGCAAGTACTGCACAGCAATCAGCGTTCTGCCAGCAATCTGATGCTGTTCAGCTGAAAGGTTCGGCGACGGTTTCAATAAGCGCCCTCAAGTCGAAAGAACCATCGAAAGTTGAGCCTACGGCTCATCCAGTTGGAAAGTGTCTGAAATGCGACTAGGAGTATTGCTGGAGCCGGATGGCGAGAACCGTGTCGCGATAGTCCCGAATTCGTTGAGGAAGCTGGGCAAGGAGGGCTTCGAGGTACTGGTCCAGTCTGGGGCTGGCGTACGCTCCAATTACCCTGACTCGAAATATGAGTCCAAGGGCGCTAAGATCGTATCACGAGACGAGGCGATGTCAGCCGATCTGCTCGCCGCCATCCACATGCCAGACGCATCTTCGATGAGCCCAGGTCAGATGCTGGCTTGCGTCGCAGACCCGTTCAGGCACCCAGAGCGCGTGAGGGAAGCAATGGCTGCTGGAATCACCCTGTTCAGCATGGACATGATTCCCAGGAGGCTCTCTAGGGCCCAATCCATGGACGTCAACTCCAGTCAGGATAACCTCGCCGGCTACAAAGCAGTGCTGATGGGAGCTGCCCATATCTCGAAGGTCATCCCTATGATGACCACGAGCGCGGGCACCGTCAAGCCCGCCAAGTTCGTCATCATGGGCAGCGGCGTGGCAGGACTGCAGGCCATCGCCACTGCCAAGCGCCTCGGCGGCGTCGTCTACGCATCCGATGTCAGGAAGTCGGCCGCCGAGGAGATCGAGTCCGTCGGAGGACGTTTCATCGAGGTCGAGGGCATGGACGACTTCGAGGACGAGTCGGGATACGCTAAGCCCCTGACTCCCGAGTTCATCCAGAGGGTCAACGATACCGTCTGCGACGTGGCCAAGGATGCTGACGTCATCATTACCACCGCTCGCATCTTTGGCCGCCCCGCCCCAATCACTGTACCCACTAGCGCAGTCGAGTCGTTCAAGGACGGCGCGGTGATAGTAGACATGAACGCTGACGTTGGCGGCAACTGCGAGCTCACCAGACCTGGAAAGATCGTGGTCGAGCACGGGGTCACAATCATCGGAATCGAGAACCTGCCCGGGTTGATCGCATCCACAGCGAGCATGCTGTACTCGAACAACCTGACGAACTTCGCCATCACACTCGTCGATGGGGGTGAACTGCGACTCGACTTGGACGACGACGTAATCGTCGGCGCCCCGGAGGGCTCTGAATTCTACGTGGCGGGGATGGGTGGCGTCCTAATCTGCATGGGCGGAGTCATCCATGAGAACCAGTCCAGACTGGCGGGGGTGGTCAACTGAGCCTCACTGTCGCTGCACTGGTCGGAAGCATCACCGTCTTCGTCCTGGCCATCTTCCTCGGCTTCGAGCTCATCAGCAAGGTCCCATCGACTCTGCACACTCCGTTGATGTCCGGTGCCAACGCGATCTCCGGCATCACCATCGTCGGCGCTCTGATTCTGTCCAACACCGCCTTCAA